>ERZ1673746.85-NODE-85-length-127258-cov-39.804525_pt1 | contig 127258 bp, 129 predicted proteins | sample MGYA00580205_ERZ1673746 | MGnify/ENA primary metagenome ERZ1673746 (study PRJEB41218, sample SAMN15661771) | gut metagenome | host: Homo sapiens | place: Canada: London | collected 2015-08-20/2019-03-30 | study: EMG produced TPA metagenomics assembly of...
GTGGTGTGAGAGGTCGGAATTTCTCAATCAAGAGAAATTCCTCCTACTCGATTCTGTTGAGATATGTCGATGGATAATGATTGAAACCGAACGGGTTTTTGTGATAATGTAGATATATCCAAGAGGCCCAAATGGGTATGTGTTTTTCAGAAGCTTTATTCAAAGCAAAATATCCAATAAAAGTTCTTTGACAATTTGAGAAGTCTTTACACGTTTAATTCTTTTCGATATAATAAAGATGTTGAACAATATTATTTATATTGAAAAGGCGGTGATTGAAAGTGAGTGTTGATATGAATGAAAAAGAAATGATAAATAATCTTATTGACAAATATACGGACTTACAGAGGATAAAAACAGCCGAAGATAGTGAAAAGGAGATAAATTACCAGTTACGGGTTTTAAAAGCAAAACTGGAATCTTTTGGTGTTATCACAAGTGATCTGGATATGAATTAGTAACAAAATAGTAAGCATAAATTAGAGTGTAAGGCTTTCTCACAGGACAAAGGCTTTACACTTTTCAAAAGGATTGATGGCAGAATGTCGGCTATTTTATTGGCGGATCAGTGGATGCCGCCTGAACTGCGATTGGAAGATCATCTGAACAGTCTTGGATACCAGGTAACTTCCGTTTCGGAAGCAGAGCTGGTGGATATGGTAAAGATGCATCCATTTGACATGATTATTTGGGCAGTTGGGTCTTTGGGTGATAGCGAGAAAAAGATTTTCGATGAACTTCGGTTATTTTCAGATGTGCCGGTATTAGGAATTCGAATGAAAGGGATATCTGAACCTGAGACAGACGATGGGAAAAAATGGCTGGACACGGTGATCGAGGTGCCTGTGGACAGTGAAAAATTGAAAGAGTGTATGATATACTATTTGCGGGAAGCCTACAGGCGTTCCCATGATATGCGTCTGTATCGGTATAAGAACCTGAAGATCAGTAATGGTTCTATTAAAAAAGCGGAGATAAATCAGAGAGCTCTGGATTTGACCGTTAAGGAATATATGATTCTGAGTCTTTTGATGTGTCACCGGAACCGGATTTACACAAAGGCAAGTTTGTATGAGGCCGTTTGGCGTCAGCCCTATACCGGAGATGATAATGCAGTGAAGATACATATCAGCAATCTGCGAAGCAAACTGAAAAAAGCAGACCCGAAGACTCGTTATATCGAAACTGTCTGGGGACAGGGATATCGAATGGGAGCTGTTGCAAAAGAAGATGAATAATCTGCTTTTGCAACAGCTCCATTTTTCATATTGTTTCATGCTGTTTATCAATATAAGGTTTTACGACCTTTATAAATTCATTTTTGCGAGGCCACCACCAGTCGGCTTCCACCGAATCTTTAATAAATTCACCGGTTGGTGTATAGATTGGAAGATTACCTTTGGGATATTCAACCCACTGGCAGAATTCATCATATCTGGTCTTAAAAAGCATCTCTGCACCCTGGATTTCAAATTCCGGGATTGGAAGTTTGAGGCGTTTTACATAAATTTGACAAAAGGCATTGTCATGATAATTGTCACTGTCAACAATCTGCCGGATATTTCCCACATGTTTTAAATATTCCGGAAGGAGTTTCAGGCCGAGCCGTTCCCTGGTAAGTGTGACAACGGCATGAGAAAAGGTTTCTTCCGGGTCGATGTGTCCGCTGACAGGAAGGTCATAAAGGCCGGGAAAAACATCCAGCTTTTTCGAACGCTGAATAAAGTAAAGCCATCTTCCATCTGGTTCGTCCCCATACATCCAGAGGTGAACAACCTGATGGAGCAGGCCGCGTGCGTGAACGACAGACCATTTTTCTGCGCCGATCAAATTAAACATATCATCATATATTTTAACAATATCATCTTTCTTTTGCATATCGGACTCCTTTATGTTCATCATCTATATTATTCAAAAAAATCAGAAACAAGTGCGTTGACCATTTTTCCGTCGGATCTGCCTTTTACAAGAGGCATGAGTTCTTTCATGATCTTGCCCTTATCTTTCGAAGTCGGTGCGGTCAGTCCGAGTTTATCCAGAACCTGCTGAATGGTTGCCTTGATTTCATCTTCTGTCATAAATTTCGGTGCAAATTCTTCATATACCCGGATACGGAATTTACATTGGTCAATGATATCGATGCGATCCGCCGGGGCAGAGTCCAGAGTTTCTTTTAATTGTTTGATTTCCTTTACTACAACTTCATTCTCCTCCGCTTCGGTCAAGTCGCTGCGCTTGTCGATGGCTTTGTTCTTTAAAGAGCCTAGAAGCATGGAAAGTGCATCCTTTCGTTCCTTATCTTTAGCCTTCATAGCGGCAACCATCTCGCCGCGAATCTGTTCGATCTTACTCATTAAAAATCCTCCCATCCTTATGTCATTGCTACAACCTTTATTATAGCACTTTAATGATTTTTGGGAAGGGAGGAAATCTGTTCTTTTTTTAGTTCAGAGATTAAATCAACAATCAATTGGAGTTGTTTATCGGAAAGTCCGTCGACACTCAGTTTCATATCATATTCCAATCCGAGCAGGTAGTCGGTGGTACAGCAGAAGATGTCCGATAATTTTATGAGCATATCAACGGAGGGAAAACGTTCTGCCTTTTCGTAGGAGCTGATCAGACTGGTAGACACACCAGCACGCTTCGCCAGTTGACTTTGATTCCAATAATATTTTAAGCGAAGTCCGCGGAGACGGTTTGCAAATTCAGACATATTTTACCCCCTTTTTGATAAAACTGAAAACAGAAGGATTTGTAACATATGTGTAAATAAATTACATAGTCAGTGTAACCATTAAACCAAAACTTTAGGTGGAAATAATTTACGCTGTTAGTGTAAAATAGAGGTATATTTGTGAAAAGAGAATTTAAAATGAAGAAAGCAAAGAAAAGTCTTGGGAAAAAAGAATATCAGTTTTCCAAATCATATTACCGAAGAAAGCGCGAACTGATAAAACGTATGTTTGGCGGGAAAACCGGTCGAAAAAATGGCATTTGCCATGGCAAAAAAAGCGATGATATACTATAATATAAAAATGACCGAGAAAGTAGTATGAACGGCGATGAACAGAGAAAATGGTAAAAAACTACGGCTTCAACAGCAGAAATTTATGGAGAAGCTGATTAGTGATACTGAGCAGGCCGTTGCAAGGATGCTATTTAAAATGACCAGCGATAAGCTGTTGGTAGAGGATGTGATGATCGCCACATGGACAACGGCGTGCCAAAAAGTTGATATACTGCTATGCCACGAAAATCCTCATGGATGGATCATGAAGGCAGCAAAATTTCATATGCTGAAAGAATTGGAGAAACGTCAACATATTGATGAACACGAAATGCTGGTGTTGGATAAACTGGAAACATATATGGTACAGGAAGCTCAGATCGAGCTGGAATTATCAGAAACGCTGAAAGCTTATTTAAATGAGGATGAGTAAGGGCGGTCATTCTGAGATATTTTTATGATACGGATTATTCGGATCTGGCTGAATATTTTCATATCAGTGAGAGCAGTGCGAGAAAACGAGTCAATAGGGCCATACATAAATTGAGAAAGGTGAGTCTGGATTTATGGCATGAATGACAGGCGGCCGGCATATAGTGTAGCAATAATAAAATTTGCAGGGAAACCTATGAAACGAGTAGTGGCGGTAATGGTGTTGATGGGCTTTTTAGTCCTGTCTGTTGTTTTTTACGGTCGTACATATTCACGGGTAGCGGCGGCGATTTCCAATGCTTCCGGTGGGGAGACAAAGCTTCGGGTGGTCATTGACCCTGGCCACGGAGGCAACGATCCGGGCGGCATAGGTGTATCAGGGGTACTGGAGAAGGATGTAAACCTTTCAGTAGCCCTATTTTTGAAAGCAAATCTGGAAGCACAGGGATTTGAGGTCATTATGACGCGAGATACGGATAAGGCATTGTACAGCAGTGAAAGTTCTTCAAATAAAAAGAAAGAGGATCTGGCTAAACGGATTGAGATCATTACAGAAGCAAAGCCGGATTTTGTTCTCTGCATCCATCAGAATATTTTTACGGATGCAAAATACAGTGGCGCTCAGGTCTTCTATTATCAGGATTCAGAAGAGGGAGCGCGTCTGGCATCCTGCCTGCAGAACCAGCTCATTGCGGGAGTTGATCCGGAAAATACCCGGGTGCCGAAATCCAATATGAACTATTATATGTTGAAAAACTCTCCGGTGCCAATTGTCATTGTGGAATGTGGATTCCTGACCAATACAGAAGAAGAGGCAAAGCTTGGAACGGAGGAATATCAGCGGAAACTGGCCTGGAATATTTATCTTGGAACGATGCATTATATCAATAGCGAAGGTCAGGACAGCACCGGAACGGAAACCGATGCAGAGTGATTCGGTGATTTCTGCAGAAGGGGTAGAAAAAAGCCAGGATAAAGCTTATAATAAAAAAAACACCACGGAAAAATGGAGATGGAATGGATGGAAACCATTGTTTGTAAGATAAGTGAAACAGCGGAACAGGTCTGGTTGAAAGAGGCAGGAGAGATACTTGCAGCCGGAGGTCTGGTGGGAATTCCTACGGAGACGGTGTATGGATTGGCAGCGAATGCTCTCGATGCGGAGGCGGCAGCAAAGATTTATGCGGCAAAGGGAAGACCATCGGATAACCCGTTGATCGTGCATATTTCAGATATATCCATGCTTGAAGGCCTTGTATCGGAGATTCCCGACACGGCCCGGAAGCTGGCGGAAAAATTTTGGCCAGGGCCATTGACGATGATATTTCCGAAGAGTGATGTGGTTCCCTATGGAACGACAGGAGGGCTGGATACGGTGGCTGTTCGTATGCCGTCCCATCCGGTGGCACGCAAACTGATCGGAACAACGGGAATTGTCCTGGCTGCACCGAGTGCCAATACGTCAGGACGTCCAAGTCCGACACGGGCGGAACATGTCTATGAAGATTTAAACGGAAAGATCGATATGATATTGGATGACGGGCCGGTAGGCATTGGCATTGAATCAACGATCGTGGATGTGAGTGGGGATGTGCCGATGATCTTGCGTCCGGGATATATTACCCGGGAGATGATGATGGAGGTTGTGGGCGAGGTTTGTGTGGATCCGGCAATTTTGAATGAAAACAAAGATAAGAATTTCCGGCCGAAGGCACCGGGGATGAAATATAAGCACTATGCACCGAAGGGGGATCTGACGCTTGTTTCGGGAACCAGTGAAAAGGTGGTAGAAAAAATCCGGGAGCTGGCTTCGGAAAAACTGGCGGCAGGATTCCGGGTGGGGATCATTGCCACAGAGGAGACGAAGGCGTTGTATGCAATGGCCGGACCTCAGGCGGTTTCGCCAGTCGTGATGAGCATAGGTACCCGAAAGGATGAGAATACGATTACGCATAATCTTTATGATATTCTGCGGCGAATGGATGGAGAAAATGTTTCCTATATATATTCGGAAAGCTTTGGAGAAGGCAGCAGAGGTCAGGCAATCATGAACCGTCTGTTGAAGGCGGCCGGACATCAGCAGATTTATGTATAAAAGGAACAAAGGAGGGGTATAAAATGAGCGGAAAGCGGAAAGATTATATTACCTGGGATGAATATTTTATGGCGGTGGCCCGGCTGGCCGGACTGAGGTCCAAAGATCCCAACAGTCAGGTGGGGTCCTGTATCGTCAGTACGGATAATAAAATATTGTCGATGGGTTATAACGGTTTCCCTTTAGGTTGTTCAGACGACGAGTATCCATGGGATAGAGAAGGTGAGCCGTTGGACACAAAGTATGTTTATGTGACCCACAGCGAGTTGAATGCGATCTTGAATTATCGGGGCGGTAACCTGGAGGGAGCCAAAATTTATGTGTCACTTTTTCCGTGTAATGAGTGTGCAAAAGCCATTATTCAGAGCGGTATAAAGGAAATCATATATGGGGAAGATAAATATCCTGATACACCGGCAGTCATTGCTTCGAAGCGGATGTTGGATTCGGCTGGAGTTGTTTATCGGAAGTATGATTCCTCGGGAAGAAAAATTGAATTAGAAATTTAATTTAAATGAACTGTCTTGCAATCTATGACGATGTTGAATATTTGTCTAGGATTGCATGACAGTTTTTGCATTTTATCTGGAAACTTGATGGAATTTTACATTGAAGATATACAATGGGTGTGATATAATCTTTTAAATGGTCAAATAATAATAAAGAGTGAATTTTTTGTGAGGAGGTGAGAGAGTGTTAGAAAATATTTTAAAATCAGTGAATGATGCGGAGGCACAAGCCGAAGAGATTATGAAAGCGGCAGAGGCCCAGGCGGCGTCGATTTTGGAAGATGCGAAAGCCCGGGCCGGAGTTATGAGAGAAGATACGTTTCAAAGGTTGAAGTTGAAAAATCAGGAAATGGCAGATGCAATGCATCAGGAGGGTAGTCTTCGGCTGGAGGCTGCGGCGGCGGAGGCTCAAAAGGAAATAGACGCGCTGAACGAACTGGTTGTTCCCAAAAAGAAAGAAGCGGTCCAGGCAGTGCTTTCCGTACTGATTTAGTTAGTGACATGATAGATGGGATAACAAAGGGAAAAGGAGGGATGTGGATATGGCAGTATTGCAGATGCAGCGTATCAGTATGTGTGCGTTGAAAAAGAACAGGAAAGCAATCCTGGAACGTCTGCAGGAACTGGGCGCCATGGAGATTGATATCCGTCTGGAAGATGACAGCGGATATAGGACTATGGATGTCAGTAATTCCAGAGCCACATTTGAGAAACAGGCACAGACAGCCGACCGGGCGCTGGATATTTTGCAGAAATATGCGCCGGAAAAGACGGGGATGCTGTCATCCCTGGCCGGTAAGCCTTTGATTGACAAGGCATTGTTTGAGACGGCTGTTCAAAATCAGGAAAGATATGTTGAGACAGCGCATCAAATTGTTGACCTGGATAAGCAGGTCGCAGAGAAAACAGCAGCGGTTCAAAAGCTTAAAGATCAAATGGAAGCGCTGGTTCCATGGCTTGGGTTACCTGTTCCGGTAAGTTTTCGGGGAACACGCAAAACGGCCGTACTCATCGGCACGATCAGTGGGACAATAAGTCTGGAAGAAGTCTATGGCATGATTGGACGTTTTGCTCCGGAGATTGAAGCTTTGGATGTGGAGATCATTTCTGTGGACAGAGATTTTACTTATCTTGCGGTGATATGTCTGTCAAAAGAGGCTCAGACGGTGGAAGATGCGCTTCGGGCCGGAGGTTTTGCAAAACCGGCTCAGGCAGTAGATAAAGTTCCGACCTTATACCGGGAAGAACTTCAGTCGCAAGCGGAAATGCTGCAGAAAGAGATTCGGGCGCTTCAGCAGGAGATTGGCGGTTTTTCAGATAGTCGGCAGGATCTTCGGCTTGTATCTGATTATTATCGGATGCGTGCGGAGAAGTATGAGGTCCTTGGAAAGCTTCCGCAGACAGCCAATACCTTCGCATTGAGCGGATATGTACCGGCAAAGGATGGGGAGCGGATACTCCATGAATTATCCGATAAATATGATGCGGCTGTTGAACTGGAGGACATAAAAGAAGATGAGGAAGCCCCGGTACTTCTCAAAAATAACAGTTTTACAGAGTCTGGTGAAGGTGTACTGGCTTCTTTTGGATTTCCGGCGAAGGGTGAGATTGATCCGACGGCCATTATGACAGTATTTTATATATTTCTGTTTGGACTTATGCTGTCAGATGCGGCCTATGGACTCATTGTGTCCGTAGTCTGCGGTGTCCTTTTGAAAAAGTATCCGCGGATGGGAATGAATATGCGGAAGTCCATTAAATTGTTTTTCTGGTGCGGCTTGTCTACTTTATTCTGGGGTGTTATGTTCGGCGGTTATTTTGGCGATGCGATCAATGTCGTTTCGAGGACCTTTTTCGGACACGAAGTCGGTATTCCGGCATTGTGGTTTGTACCGCTGGATGAACCGATGCGGCTTCTTGTATGGGCAATGTTGTTTGGACTGATTCATATGTATACCGGAATGATTCTCAAAGGTTATATGTATATCCGGGACGGAAAGTATATGGATTGTATCTGCGATGTGGGCCTGTGGCTTTTGCTGCTGACCGGCCTTGTGCTGATGCTGGTGCCGAGCAGTATATTTGCCTCTGTATCACAGATGATCATTGTGTTCCCGGAACCGGTGAATCTGCTGGCGAAGGGGATGGCCATCGTCGGAGCTGTTGGTATTTTACTGATGTCCGGACGGAGAAAGAAAAACAACTGGGGCCTGCGGCTTGCGCTGGGAGCCTATGACTTATATGGTCTCACAAGCTGGCTGAGTGATGTGTTATCTTACTCCCGTCTGCTTGCACTGGGACTTGCAACAGGTGTTATTGCTTCCGTGTTTAACCAGATGGGCAGCATGTTCGGCGGCGGAGTTCTGGGTGCGATCATTTTTATTATCGTGTTCATCATAGGACATACATTTAATATTGGCATTAACCTGCTGGGAGCTTATGTACACACCTGTCGTTTACAGTATGTGGAATTTTTCGGAAAGTTTTTTGAAGGCGGTGGAAGGGAATTTCACCCGTTTCGATCGAATACAAAGTATGTTGAAGTTAAGGAGGAAACAAGAATATGAGTGAATTATTTACAAATGGTACGGTATGGGCGCTGCTTGGCGTGGCACTTGCAGTAGTTTTATCCGGATGCGGTTCCGCATACGGTGTTGGTGTGGCCGGTCAGGCGGCGGCTGGTGTAGTAACAGAGGATCCAAGTAAGTTTGCCAAAGTTTTGATCATGCAGTTGCTGCCTGGTACACAGGGCATTTACGGTCTTCTGGTTGCTTTCGTAACCCTTTCCAGAATTGGTATTTTAGGAGGAAGTGAGCCGGAACTGGTAAAAGGCCTTTTGATTTTTGCGGCCTGCCTTCCAATTGGTATTGTTGGTCTTGTTTCCGCCATTCATCAGGGAAGAACTTCTGTAGCGGCTATCGGCATTGTAGCTAAAAAGCCGGAACAGTTCGGTAAAGCCATGCTGTTGCCGGCGATGGTAGAAACCTATGCGATTCTTGCTCTGCTTGTTTCTATTCTCGCCATCTTTTCTATCTGACAGGCCTTCGAATAGGCGAGTGATGGTGTGAGAAAAGAAAGGAGAGCTTTAGAATGACAGGATTGGAGAAAATTACAAACCAGATTCTGGAAGAAGCTAAAACCTCCGCAGCCGCGGTGCTTGAAGCGGCACAAAAGGAAGCCGGGGAGATTCTTGAGGAAGCGAAGAAAGCCTGTGAGGCTATAGAAGCTGAGGCAGATGAAAAAAATGCCCTTTTGAGAGAAAATTATGACGGCCGGGTTAAATCTTCTGTGGAGCAGCAGCGGCGAACAGCGATTTTGCGGGCAAAGCAGGAGACGATTGCCCAAGTGATCGCGGAAGCTCAGGAAACTTTGAGAACGGCGGATACGGAGAGCTATTTCCGGACGATGGAAAAAATATTAAAAGCCTATGCACTGGCGGAAAATGGCGAGATTTATTTCTCTGCCCGGGATATGGCCAGAATGCCGCAGGATTTTGAGAAAAAGATCGCGGCGGCGGCAGAGGCAAAAGGCGGGAGCCTGGTTCTGAAAAAAGAACCAAAAGCGATTGAGGATGGTTTTATTCTTGTCTATGGCGGCATTGAAGAAAACTGTACCCTGAAAGCGTTATTTGATGCAAAGAAAGATGAGCTTCAGGATAAAGTAAATGAGATTTTGTTTTTATAGAAGCCGGTTCGCCATAAAAGGAGGATTGTGATGTCTAAAACACAGTATACCTACGCGGTTGCGCGAATCCGTGCTTTGGAAGTATCCCTGTTTTCAGCGTCGACGATAGAGCAGTTGATCGCCTGTAAGGATGTAGAGAGCTGTCTCAGATTTTTGCAGGATAAAGGTTGGGGCGGTACGGATGTACCGATGGATGCTGATGCGATTTTGACGCGGGAACGGGAAAAGATATGGGAGACGATGGAGGAAATGCATGTGGACATGGATGTGTTTAATGTATTATCCTACACAAACTGGTTTCATAATCTGAAAGCTGCGGTGAAGGAGGTTTGTACCGGGAAGAGCGGCGCCAACATTTTTTATGAAGGAACGCCGATTCCGAAGGAGGAGATGCTCCGGATCATTAAGGAAAAAGACTATAAAGCCTTACCTGAAAATATGCAGACCGCAGCAGAAGAGGCAGTCGAGGCGCTGCTTCATTCAGGGGATGGACAGTTATGCGATATTATTATTGACCGTGCGACGATGGAAGCGATTAAAGAAGCGGGGCGGGCATCAAAGGATGATATCATCCGGGATTATGCCGAATCTACCGTAGCCGTAGCCAATATTAAAATCGCAGTACGGGCGTTAAAAACCGCGAAGTCATTAGAATTTATGCAGCGTGCTATGGCTCCCTGTGACAGTCTGAATGTGGACGGACTGGCCCGTGCAGCGCTGGCAGGCATGGATTCGATTATTGAATATTTGAATGGCAATGGATATGCAGCAGGAGCAGAGGCGCTGAAGGAATCGCCTTCGGCTTTTGAACGCTGGTGTGACAATCGAATTATCCAGACCATTAAGCCACAGAAGACCAATCCATTTTCCCTTGGCCCTCTGGTAGCTTATGTGATTGCAAGGGAAAATGAAATAAAAACGGTGAGAATCATTCTTACCTGTAAGCAGAATGGCTTATCCGATGATTCTATCCGGGAAAGGGTAAGGGAAATGTATGTATAAGATTGCAGTGATCGGTGCATATGACAGTATTTATGGTTTTGCGGCGCTTGGACTGGATACATTTCCGGTATCCGATGTCCAGGAGGGGGAGGACACGCTGAAAACGCTGGCTTCCGGTGAATATGCGGTAATTTATATTACGGAGGCGCTGGCGGCGGAGCTGGCCCATGAGATAAGCAAGTATCGGGAACAGGTACTTCCGGCCATCATTCAGATTCCGGGAGTATCCGGGAATACGGGTGCCGGTGTGGCAGGCGTTAAGAAGTCTGTAGAGCAGGCGGTTGGTTCCGATATTATCTTCAGCAATAATTAGAAAGTGGGTGAATCCATTTAATGAGTAGAGGTACAATTAAGAAAGTAGCAGGACCGCTGGTTATCGCTGAAGGTATGCGCGATGCCAATATGTTTGACGTGGTGCGTGTCAGCAGTCAGCGGCTCATTGGTGAAATTATTGAGATGCACGGGGATGAGGCATCTATTCAGGTATATGAGGAAACTTCGGGACTTGGACCGGGTGAACCGGTAGAGTCCACCGAAATGCCTTTGTCGGTAGAACTTGGCCCTGGTCTGATTAAGAGTATTTATGACGGTATCCAGCGTCCGCTGGATGATATTATGAAGGTATCCGGCAATAACTTAAAGCGCGGCGTTGAAGTGCCGTCGTTGAAACGTCATCTGAAATGGGAATTTGTTCCGACAGTGAAAGTCGGCGATGAAGTCGAGAACGGAGATATCGTCGGTACCGTACAGGAAACAAGTGTTGTTGAGCACCGGATCATGGTTCCATATGGTATCAAAGGACGAATTAAAGAGATTAAAGCCGGAGAATTTAATGTTGAAGAAACCATAGCAGTTATCGAGACGGCCGATGGTGATAAAGAGATGTCGCTCATGCAGCGGTGGCCGGTGCGTAAAGGCCGTCCATACAAGAAAAAACTTCCGCCGAGCATGCCATTGATCACCGGACAGCGGGTTGTCGACACATTTTTCCCAATTGCCAAGGGTGGCGTAGCTGCCGTACCGGGACCCTTTGGAAGCGGTAAAACAGTTATTCAGCATCAGCTGGCAAAATGGGCGGAGGCAGACATCGTTGTTTACATTGGATGCGGCGAGCGTGGTAATGAGATGACGGACGTTTTGAATGAATTTCCGGAATTGAAGGACCCGAAAACAGGAAAATCCCTGATGGAACGAACGGTTCTGATCGCAAATACATCGGATATGCCTGTGGCGGCCCGGGAAGCTTCCATTTATACTGGTATAACGATTGCCGAATATTTTCGTGATATGGGGTATTCGGTGGCTCTGATGGCAGATTCTACTTCCCGATGGGCAGAGGCTCTTCGAGAAATGTCCGGTCGTCTGGAAGAAATGCCAGGTGAAGAAGGTTATCCGGCTTATCTGGGGTCTCGTCTGGCCCAGTTCTATGAGCGTGCAGGGCATGTGATCAATCTGGGTAAGGATGGCAGAGAGGGAGCCCTGTCGGTTATCGGCGCTGTATCCCCTCCGGGTGGAGATATTTCCGAGCCGGTATCCCAGGCGACACTGCGTATCGTTAAGGTATTCTGGGGACTGGATTCGGCGCTGGCTTATAAGCGCCATTTCCCGGCAATTAACTGGCTGACCAGTTATTCCCTGTATTTGGATAATATTTCCGGATGGTTTGACAAAAATGTATCCGAAGAATGGATGCAGGATCGTCAGCGGATGATGGCGCTGCTTCAGGATGAAGCGGAATTGAATGAAATCGTTCAGATGGTCGGTATGGATGCATTGTCTGCACCAGACCGTTTGAAGATGGAAGCGGCACGCTCTATTCGTGAGGACTTTTTGCATCAGAACTCTTTCCACGATGTGGACACTTACACATCATTGAAGAAACAGCTTTTAATGATGCGTCTGGTGCTTGCTTATTATGACAAGTCCATGGAAGCATTGAAAAACGGGGCCAGCGTGCAGGGCCTGATCAAGATACCGGTACGTGAACAGATTGGCCGATATAAATACATCGTTGAAGAAAAACTGGATGCCGAGTATGAGAATGTAATGAATACTCTGGACGAACAGATTAAAGAAGTATGCGGAAGGGAGGACTTCTAAATGCCAAAAGAATATAGAACGATACAAGAAGTAGCCGGACCGCTGATGTTGGTAAAGGGCGTCGAAGGTGTTACCTATGACGAACTGGGCGAGATTGAACTGGCCAATGGGGAGACACGTCGATGCAAGGTTCTGGAGGTCAACGGAACCGATGCACTGGTACAGCTTTTTGAAAGCTCTACCGGCATCAATCTTTCGAATAGTAAAGTACGTTTCCTTGGAAGAAGTATGGAGCTCGGAGCTTCCGGGGATATGCTTGGCCGTGTATTTGACGGTATGGGCCGGCCGATCGATGATGGGCCGGAGATTCTTCCGGATAAACGGTTGGATATCAATGGTCTGCCGATGAACCCGGCGGCGAGAAGTTACCCGAATGAATTTATCCAGACCGGCGTTTCTGCCATCGATGGTCTGAATACGCTGGTACGTGGACAGAAACTGCCGATTTTCTCTGCATCCGGTCTGCCTCATGCGGCATTGGCTGCGCAGATTGCCAGACAGGCGAAGGTTCGCGGTAAGGATGAAAAGTTCGCCGTTGTGTTTGCGGCTATGGGTATTACTTTCGAGGAATCCAATTTCTTCGTGGACAGCTTTAAGGAGACAGGGGCCATCGACCGTACCGTTCTGTTTATGAATCTGGCCAATGACCCGGCGGTCGAACGTATCGCAACGCCGCGTATGGCGCTGACTGCCGCTGAATATCTGGCTTTTGAAAAGGATATGCATGTTCTTGTTATCTTAACGGATATTACAAACTATGCGGATGCCCTGCGTGAGATTTCCGCAGCCCGTAAAGAGGTACCGGGCCGCCGCGGTTATCCGGGATATATGTATACGGACCTTGCCAGCCTGTATGAACGTGCCGGACGTCAGAATGGAAAAATCGGATCTATTACGATGATTCCGATTCTTACTATGCCGGAGGATGATAAGACCCATCCGATTCCTGACCTGACTGGTTACATTACCGAGGGACAGATCATTTTGAGCCGTGAGCTTTACAGAAAAGGTGTGAATCCGCCGATTGATGTACTCCCGTCACTGTCCCGTCTGAAAGATAAAGGTATCGGTGAAGGAAAGACTCGTGGAGACCATTCCAATACATTGAATCAGCTGTTTGCGGCCTATGCCCGGGGCAAAGACGCTAAGGAATTGATGACCATTCTTGGAGAAGCGGCACTTTCAGATATTGATCTGATTTATGCAAAGTTTGCTGATGAGTTTGAAAAGGAATATGTATCTCAGGGATTTAACACGGACCGGGATATTGAGGAAACATTAAATATTGGATGGAAGCTTTTGTCGATTCTTCCGCGAAGCGAGCTGAAACGTATTGACGATGAGTATCTGGATATGTATTACGGTAAATTTTAAGACCTGAACAAAGAAGAGGTGATGATACTTGGCATCTACGCAGGTGAACCCGACCCGAATGGAGCTGAGCCGACAGAAGAAAAAGCTGGTAACGGCGACGAAAGGGCATAAGCTTTTAAAGGATAAGCGGGATGAATTGATGCGGCAATTCCTGGATCTGGTTCGGGAGAATATGGCTTTGCGTGAGCGGGTGGAAGCCGGTATCCGGGAAGCAAATAAAAATTTTGTTGTCGCAAAGGCCGGAATGTCAGAAGAGACACTGCACACGGCGATGATGGCCCCGAAGCAGGGCGTTTATCTGGAAACAGGTAAAAAAAATATCATGAGTGTGGATATTCCTGTCTTTGAATATAAGACCCGGACGGCGGATGAAAATGACATTTATTCTTATGGATTTGCCTTCACATCCAGTGACCTGGATGATGCAGTCAAATCGCTGGCAGATATTCTGCCGGATATGCTGAAACTGGCGGAGACAGAAAAAGCCTGCCAGCTTATGTCGGCAGAGATTGAAAAAACCCGGCGGCGCGTTAACGCACTGGAACATGTCATTATCCCGAGGGCTCAGGCAAATATCAAATATATCACGATGAAGCTGGATGAAAATGAACGTTCCACCCAGATCCGTCTGATGAAAGTTAAAGATATGATGCTGGAAGAAGCCCACCATTACAAAGAAAGACAGGCAGCAGCCGTTGTAGAATAGAAAGAGCCCTTTTGGACCCTTGTGGTGTGCCCCTGAAAGTTCAACTTTCAGGAGCATATTGCAGGTTCGGAAGGGTTCTTTTTCATGACCCATTGTTGACATTATATAGGAAAAAGGCTAAAATGAAGAGAATAGACTATATCATCAGGAGGAAAAGCAGATGCTGAAGCAGGTTTCAATATATGCTGAAAATAGAAAAGGCACGATGCAGAAAATCACATCAGTGCTGTTAAAAGAAAATATCAATATTCTTGGTTCTGTCACGAATGATAGTGCAGAATATGGAATTATCCGAATGATCGTATCGGATCCGGAGAAAACGGTTAAGGCTCTGGAAGCGGCAGGTTATTTGTGCCGGCTGACGGCAGTGCTTGGCGTCGAGGTGGAGGATGAGGTCGGCAATCTGAATCACCTTCTTCAGGCTCTGGATGATAGTAATATTAGTGTGGATTATATTTATCTGTCCTTCAACCGTGAATCTGGAAAACCAATCATGGTCATTTCGACGGATGATGTGATGGAAGTAGAAATGTGTATTGCTGAAAGAGGATTTTCAGTATTATAGGAGGATATTACAATGAAAAATACGACATTAGTGATCATGGCCGCCGGTATCGGAAGCCGTTTTGGCGGCGGCATTAAACAGTTGGAACCGATGGGACCAAATGGAGAAATCATTATGGATTACTCCATTTATGATGCGAAGGCCGCAGGTTTTAACAAAGTGGTTTTTATCCTTAGAAAGGATATTGAAGAAGATTTTCGCAGGATCATTGGCCAGAGAATTGAGAAGGTAATTGATGTGGAATATGTTTTCCAGTCTCTGGATGACCTTCCGGAAGGATTTAAGGTGCCGGCTGACCGTAAGAAACCATGGGGGACCGGTCAGGCCGTTCTCTGCTGTAAAGGTGTTGTTCATGAGCCTTTCGCGGTCATCAATGCGGATGATTATTATGGCAAAGAAGCTTTTAAGAAGGTTCATGACTATTTGATCGGTGGAGGTACGACTGGCAAAGAATATGATATGTGTATGGCAGGCTTTATCCTTAAGAATACATTGAGTGATAACGGTGCAGTGACCCGTGGTGTCTGCGTAGTGGATGATAAGGATTATCTGTCTGAGGTTGTGGAGACCGGTGGACTTGTGATGACACCGGAGGGAACGATTGCCCATGAAGACAATGGTTCAGATATGGTCATTACACCGGATCAGCATGTATCCATGAATATGTGGGGCTTTACGCCAAACTTTTTAAGCGAATTGGAAACCGGTTTTTCTGCATTTTTGTCGGAAATTCCGGAAGGTGAAGTGAAACGGGAATATTTGCTGCCGACGATTGTAGATAAGTTGATCAAGAGCGGCAAGGCTTCTGTAAAGGTGCTTGAGACTCAGGATAAATGGTTTGGTGTTACTTATAAAGAAGATAAGGAGAGCGTTGTGGCCGCTTTCAGGAAATTGATTGCGGACGGCGTGTATCCGGCAAACCTTTGGGGCTAGAAGGAGACGCAGGGCATGAATCCATCGGCAATTATGAAGATCATGAGTGCAAAAAATAAATTTGTGGAGAATCATCCCAAGTTTACGGCATTTTTAAGTGCGGTATATTCAAGAGGGATTGAAGCCGGAACGGTCATCGAGATTACTGTGACGAGACCAGGGGAAGAACCCATCACATCTAATATACGGGTTCAGCAGTCAGATCTGGATTTACTTCAAAGTCTCCGGGATTTGGCAAATTGAGAAATTTTTTTCAGGACATAAAAAAGCTGCGGCAGACAGGTTTCTAAAAAGGACCTGGCTGCCGCGGCTTTTTCTTTCCTATGATCGGAACATTTAAGCTTCAAGATGTTTTTTTGCGTCTTTGTAAACTTCATTCCAATTGATCAAATGGAACCAATTGGCCACGTAATCTTTTCTCAGATTTTTGTATTTCAGATAGTAGGCATGTTCCCATACATCCACGTTGAGAATGGGAATATAACCATTGGAAATGGGATTATTCTGGTTTGGTGTTTTGACCACTTCAAGCTTTTTGTCCGGGTTGATGGTAAGCCAGGCATAACCGGAACCAAACTGACCCATAGCATTTTCACTCATGATTTCCACAAACTTTTCATAGGAGCCAAATGCTTCTGTGAGGTAGGGCTCCATTGGATTGTCGTTTACCGGAGGATGCAGCAGCCGGAAGAACATCTGGTGATTATAAACGCCGCCGGCGTTATTCATGACGGCCTGGCGAATATCTTCCGGCAGATCATCCAGGTTGGTGAGTAAGTCTTCTAATGTCCAATTCTGATACTGTGGGTAATCTTTCAAAATGTTATTCAGGTTATCCACGTAGGTTTTTAAGTGTTTGTCATGATGATAGTGAAGTGTCTCTGCATCCATATAAGGTTCAAGAGCATCATAGTCATATGGCAGAGGAACAAGGTCAAAAGGATATGTTTGTTTCATGATAAAAGCCTCCTGTTCTATAATCTTTCGTTAGTATATGCATTTAGTATCTTAAATATCCATACTTCCGGAACGAAAGCCTTCCAGATCAAGGGTGATGTATTTAAAGCCAAGTTTTTTCATGGCTTTGATGATGGATTCACGCTGTTCCATAAATTGGTTAAAATCTGTTTTGTCGATTTCAATTCTTAAAATCGGTTCATGGAACCGGAGACGGACGTTATAAAAGCCTAGTTTTCGAAGCCGTGTCTCACCGTTGTGGATTCTGTCGAGCAGCTCATAGTCAAAGGGCGTATCGTATGGAAGCCGGGTGGCCATGCATGGTGTGGAAGGCTTGTCGGCAGAGGAAAGTCCGGCTTCGGCAGCAATTCGGCGAATGTCTGCCTTAGTCAGTCCGCAGTCAATCAAAGGACTATGGACGCCGGCCTCACGGACAGCCTGAAGCCCCGGACGGTAAACTTTTGTGTCGTCCACATTGGAGCCTTCACAGAAAAATCGATATCCGGCATCTTGTCCGACCCGGAGGAGGGACTGAAAGAGCAGAGATTTGCACAGGTAACAGCGGTTTTTAGGGTTTGTCAGGATACGACTGTCGGAAAACTCATCAATTTCAATGGTCTGATGGGCGGCACCCAGTGAGCGGGCAAGAGCCTCAGCCTCGGCGGTGTCCCCGTGGGGATGGAGCCGGGTCGCAAAGGTCACAGCCAGAACTGGTTTGCCCGACTTGGATGCCTTTACGGCCCGGCAGGCAGCAGCGAGAAGCACGCTGCTGTCTACACCGCCGGAGAAGGCCATGCAGATTCCCTCATCCGTGTGGGGGATAAAATGATCGATCAAAGATTTCATTTCTTTTCACCTTCGGGAAGGGCTTTTTTGCAGTCGATGGCTTTTCGTTCGGCCATGGCGCTTGCGTAGCCGCCGGAGAGATCATAGGCGATGGCTTTGATTATAGCGTAGACCTCAGGGAAGCTGAGATGATTCTTTTCGGCAATTGCCGCCACGTCGTCATTTTCCGGGTAGGCATAAATGTGACCTTTCCAAGTAGTATATTTGACGTGGGCCTTACCCCAAGGCGTTTCGATGGCGCGGATTTCCCGAGGAAGAATCGTGCGTTCTACCGGATATTTACGCAGACCGATGGTCGTTGTATGGGTGAAGATAATATCCTCCATTTTTGCAATCAGGGATTCACGGCAGAGGACCGTCAGCATGGTTGCCGGACGGTTTTTCTTCATATATATTGGTGTTGTATAAACGTCCTGGGCGCCGGCTTCAAATAACTGGTTGAAGGTGAAGGCAATTGCTTCACCGGAGCAGTCATCCAGATTGGTTTCAATCTTCCAGATGGGTTCCAGATCCACCTCACGCTTCGGAAAATCTATGGACTTTTCCTTTGGTTTAAAGGCAGCCGGTCGTTTTTCCGTATTCAGAGTGATTTCAAAACCCGTGGATGAAGCTGTTTCCGGAGTGTCATTATCCGGTTTTCTATCCAGATCTTCAATGAGCATTGCCCGAAGAATACTTGCCCTTTCATATTCACGCTTTCCTGCGCCGATCCCGGTTTTGAGAATCCGGAAATGTTCCGGAAGCTGGCGGTCGGTCCTGAGAGCAGCGGCAATGGCAGCTCCGGTCGGTGTAACAAATTCACCATGGATGTTCATGATATGCATCGGCAGTTCATAAGCGGATATAATATTTGCAACGGCCGGTACGGGAATAGGGAGAACACCGTGCTGACAGCGGACCGTGCCCTGCCCCTCGTACAGTTCAGAGACGATGACATTTTTTATTTTGAGAGCGTCCAGGCAGACGGCCAGAGCGGCGATATCCACGATGGAGTCTATGGCACCGACTTCATGGAAATGAACTTCATTCAACGGTTTGTTATGTGCTTTGGCTTCCGCTTCGGCAATGACCTGGAAAATCTTCAGGGCTGTGACCTTTGCCTGGCGGCTGAGTCCGCTGCTGTTGATGATGGCCTGAATGCTTTCCAGATTCCGGTGTTCATGAGGATGCTCATGACCGTGTTCATGTTCATGGTCGTGATGGTGTCCGTGTTGGCCGGCGCCATGAAGATATTCCATATCATGATCATGATTTTCATGGGCTTTGTCCAGGATGACATTAAAATCGCAGGCATCAATGCCGGATTTATTGACCCGGGATATTTTTACTTCATAGCCTTTAAGATTCAGGCTATCTAAAGCATTTAAAAGGTAGGAATGGTCAACACCAAGGTCAATCAGAGCAGCAACCGTCATATCGCCGCTGATGCCGGAGAAACATTCCAGATACAGAGTTTTGTTACGCATAATAATTCCCCCTTTACTGCTAATATATACCTTGTCGCGCGAAGCCTGGCGGAGCGCGATATAGTATACCTGTCTGATTAAGTTATGGTTAAATCTTAACATAAAATCGGCTGAAGGGCAACTTAACAGCCGACGGCGGTGGCTGCCAAAAAAGGAGGAAGGATTTGACAGGAGGCCGTATGTCACGATAGAATATACTTAAGTTTTTGTCAGAGGGCGGCCGGGCAGAAGGTCCGGCCGGTGCAGGGGAGTAGAAGAACATGGAAAATAAGACAACATATACATTTGAAGATTTTCAAAACATCATTGCCCGGCTTCGGGCGAAGGACGGGTGTCCCTGGGATCAGGTACAGACCCATGAAAGTCTGCGAGACGGCATGCTCGAAGAGGCCTATGAGGTGGTGGAAGGAATTGATATTTATCAGGCGACGGGAGATGACCATAATCTCTGTGAAGAACTGGGAGATGTGCTTCTTCACATCGTTATGCATGCGCGGATCGCCGAAGAGGAAGGACGTTTTACGATGTCAGACGTTATTCAGGGCATTTCAGAGAAAATGATTCACCGCCATCCCCATGTCTTTGGTACAGTCAAAGCGGATACACCGGAACAGGTTTTGGATAACTGGGAAGCCATTAAGCAGAAAGAGAAGGATGAACAGACGATCTCTGAAGGAATGCGCCGGGTAGCCAGAGCGCTTCCGGCCAATATTCGGGCGGCGAAGGTTCAGAAAAAGGCGGCCAGGGTGGGATTTGATTTTGAAGACTATCATCAGGCGGCAGATAAAGTTGCAGAGGAACTGCAGGAGGTGCTGGATGCTGCAGAAAAAGGCCGGCAGGAAGCTGTCTTTGAGGAATTTGGAGATTTAATGTTTTCGGCGGTCAATTTGTCCCGCTTTTTAGACGTAAATGCTGAAAATGCCTTGACAAATGCAACGGAAAAGTTTATAAATAGATTTGAATATATTGAGGGAACTGCTGAAAAGCAGGGGTTAAAGCTCAAACATATGACTATCGGTGAGATGGATGAATTATGGAATGAAATTAAACATTTAAAAGATAGTGATATTTAGAAAAGGAAATTCAAGGAGGAGTATTAAGAATGAACAAAACAGAATTAATCACAGCAATCGCAGAGCAGGCAGAATTATCCAAGAAAGATGCTGAAAAAGCTTTAAAAGCATTTGTAGATATTGTAGGTGAAGAACTTAAAAAAGGTGAAAAAGTTCAGATGGTTGGTTTTGGAACATTTGAAGTCAGCGAAAGACCTGCAAGAGAAGGAAGAAATCCACAGACAGGTGCATCTATGGTGATCGAAGCTTCCAAGGCTCCGAAATTCAAAGCTGGTAAAGCTTTAAAAGACCTCGTAAATAATAAATAATCCGATGCGGTTGGACAAATTTTTAAAAGTATCCCGTTTGATCAAGCGGCGGACGGTGGCCAATGAAGCGTGTGATGCAGGGCGTGTGTCAGTCAATGGCAAGGTTGCCAAAGCCGGGGTTGCAGTGAAAGCGGGAGATATCATTGAGATTGGCTTCGGGACTCGAAATGTAAAGATTGAAGTACTTGATGTGACGGAGACGGTGCGTAAGGAAGAAGCCAAAGACCTGTTCAGGTATTTATAAGAATATTCTGCAGAGCCTTTCCATATATTTAGATTAACTTAACGTAATCTGAGTATGTGGGGAGGTTTTTTTATGGATGAAAGACTCGGGGGAAAGAATCATAAACTGTCCCTGTTCAACCGGAGTAATGCCCAGATGACCGGCGTGCTGGATGTACTTTCTTTTGATACGAACGAGATTGTCATGGATACAGAAGAGGGTCTCTTAATGATTCGGGGTGAGGATCTTCATGTGAACCACCTGACGCTGGAAAAGGGTGAAGTGCACATTGATGGGCACGTGGACAGTCTGATTTATTCCAATAGTCAGAAACTTCCGAAGAATCCCGAAAAGGGCTTTGGACGTTTATTTCGTTAGCCGATGAGTGCGGAGGTTCAGAGCCAGTTTTATCTGTTTTTCCTGGCTGTTTTCTGGGGGATAGGCATGTGTCTTATATATGATGGACTCCGGATTCTGCGGCGGCTTGTCCGCCATTCACTATTTTGGGTGAACGCGGAGGATATTCTGTATTGGATGGCAATGACTGTTGTTCTGTTTTATCTTTTATTCACATATAACCGGGGAGAGATCCGGAGTTTCACCATCGCCGGTCTGCTGGTCGGAAGTATTTTTTATCTCAAAACTATAAGTCCTGTATATATATCGTTGATTTGTTGGATTTTGAAACCGTTTTTTCGGTTGTTTTCCGGAATATTGTCTCTTTTAAGCAAATTCCGAAAGAATTCGGAGAATAACCATTGAAATATTTTGTGGAAACAGGTACAATGTTAATTGATAATTAAAATTTCAGGTGAAAAGATATGGCGAAGAAAACAGCAAAACGAAGAACACAGCGGCACAACCGGAGCGGAATGGCGATCATCGCCTGCGTTGTCCTTATTTTATGTGTTGTTCTTATGTATAATAGTGTAAAACTCAATGATAAATTAGACGGATATAAAGCCTCTGTAGCCGAACTTCAGTCCCAGATCGAGGACCAGACGGAGATGAAAACTGCCCTGGAGAATAAACAAAATTATATGAATTCGGATGATTACTATAAAGAGCTGGCGCGGGAAAAGCTTGGCCTGGCCGGTTCGGATGATATTATTTTTAAGAAGAGCGGCGAGTAGGACAGCGGCGAATGTCGATGGATTGTGGGCAATAAGCATGTCCTCCCAACATAGGATGTTAATGTCTAAAGACAGGCACTTGTGGGAGGGATAAAAATGAAACGAATCCATATTCGGCAATGGATGGTCATACTGCTGAGTGGTTTTCTACAGCAGCCGATATCCGGGATGATGAATCCGTTCGGAATCGCTTATTTCGGCGCGGCGTACATGTGGCCGGAGCACCGCAGTCTGTTACCTGTAATATCGCTTATAGGTATGGCGGCGGGAATTCCGCAGAACATGCTGCTAAAATATTTGGGCATATTGATTGGCATTATGCTCATAACTTATATACTGGAATGGAAAAAGGCTTGGGTCAGCCAGCAGGAGATGCTACTGATGTTAAGTCTTTTAATTTTATCTGCAGATGTGGGATATGGACTGGCGCGGGAGGGGCTTACCCTCACTGCGGTAGGACATCAATTGCGGCTGGGGATCATTGAGGCTGTTTTCGGTGCTCTTGGTTTTGCGCTCTTTTATTCTGTAATGAAAGTTTTTTTAAAAGAAACGGTCAGAGAAGAACCCGTCGAAGAAGCAAACGAACAAAATTTTATCCGGTGCCGGTTGGGAGATATGGCGTCATCTTTTCGGAAGCTGTCGCATATGTTGACTAATGAGATTCCTGAAAAAGAAGGACTCTCCGAGGGGGAGGTGGCACAGGCATTTTCAGAATTGACAGAAAATATGTGCGCATCCTGTGGACGGCGGACACATTGTTGGGAAAAAGAATATTACGATACATGCCAGTCGGCCTATAATCTGCTTCATATATTTTCGGAACACGGACAGGTGGAACGAAAACAGGTACCGGCAAGTTTCCGGCGCCGATGCATAAATATCGACGGTTTTCTGAAAGAGACGAACCGGGTCATGCAGATGGCCAATATGAATCTGAGATGGCAGAATCGAGTGAATGAAAATCGTCTGGCCTTTGCCGGCCAGATGGGTGAGATTGCAGAAATTATGGACGACCTTTCCCTGGAGTTGTCTGAGCGCAAAGAAAATTCAAAAAAACTTTCGGATGTTCTTATTCATAAACTTGAAAAGAAACGGCTGAAAATAAAAAAGATCTCTGTCACGGACGAAGGCAGTCATGGTCGGCGGCAAAAAATCTATTTGATAGCCCGGGTACGTCGGGGGCGCTGTATGACGGTGAAGGAGCTGTCGGAGATTGTCAGCGAGGCGGCGGGACAGCGTTTTGTACCTGAGAAAGATAATCCCGGGGTAGTCAGCCGGAAATATGCCGTATATGAATTGGTGGAGGATACCCGGTACCGGCTGATTCAGGGAATTGCCCGGCGGCCAAAGGAGGGTGAACCGGTCAGCGGCGACAGTTATGCGTTTATCTATCTGGATTCGGGACAAGTTCTTATGTCCCTTTCGGATGGTATGGGCAGCGGTGAAAGTGCAAAAGAGGAAAGTGAGTTGATGATCAATCTCCTGGAGCAGATGGTGGATACCGGCTTTGCACGCCGTTCGGCACTGCGGATGATCAACTCAGTTATGATGTTTCATGGGGACGGTCAGTTATTTTCTTCGATGGATTTGAGTGTGATCGACCTTTACAGTGGAATTTGTGAATTTATTAAAGTCGGAGCCTCCTCTACATTTATAAAGCGGGGAGAAAAGGTGGAATGTGTGACCTCCGGTTCGCTGCCAATGGGCGTATTTCCGGAGATGGACTGTGAAGGATTCAGCAGAAACTTATTTGACGGCGACGTGATCGTGATGGTTACCGACGGCGTGGTGAATCGTTTTCATCATGGAAATGAAACAATATGTGATTTACTTTCGGAGATGGATCTGACCAATCCGAATGCTATGGCGTCGGAAATTTTGAATGAGGCCCTGGATCAGCCGGGGGAGGTACAGCAGGACGATATGACGGTTCTTGTCTGTACGATTTGTAAGAAATCAGCGGCTGTGTTATGATGAGTTTATTGATTGGATATAGAAAAGGAGCGTTGGGAATGAATAATCTGGTTCAGAAAGTCAGTGAATATATGCAGGAACATCATATGGTGGAAGACGGACAGAAAATTGTTGTTGGTGTCTCCGGCGGTGCGGATTCCATGGGATTACTCACCGTTTTGTCCGAACTGGCTGAATATTTTCATTTATCCCTTGTTGTTGTCCATGTAAACCACGGAGTTCGTGGACAATCGGCGGATGCGGACCAATCTTATGTGGAAAATGTGTGCAGGGAGCAGGAAATCCCGTGTTACAGTTTTCATGTGGATCTGAAACGGTTTGCCCAGAAAGAGGGAATGTCCCAGGAAGAAGCGGGACGTTATTATCGATACCAATGCTTTGAAAAGGTTCGCAGGGAAGTTTCCGCGCAGCGGATCGCAGTGGCCCATCAACAGGAGGATACCTGTGAAACGGTTCTGTTTAATTTGTTCCGGGGGACAGGCCTTAAGGGATTGACGGGAATTCCCCCGGTACGGGATGTGATCATAAGGCCGCTGTTGTGTGTCAGCAGGGAAGATATCGAGAAATATCTTCAGGAGAAGGGAATTTCGTGGAGGACGGATGAAACCAACTTGACGGATGCCTACGCAAGGAATAAAATACGTAATCATGTCCTGCCTTATGTTGAGGAGAATATAAATCCGGCAGCAGGGCAACATATACAGGAAATGGCCGGTCTGATGAAAGATATATCGGATTATCTGGATCGTCAGAGCGAAAATGGTTTTGATGCCTGTGTGAAGGTGGGAAAGAATTCCTGCTGTGCCATACACGGCCCCACTTTTCGGGAATTGGATGTGGTCATACAGAGAGAAGTCCTGCGACGTGCCATTGGTGTTACTGCCGGGAAGTTAAAGGATGTGGAGCGGGAGCACGTGGAGATGATCCGGGGGCTTTTGGATAAACCGGTCGGGCGAAGATGCCATCTTCCCTATCAGCTTCAGGCCGTTCGGACCTATGAAGGGATTTCCATAAAAAGAGAAACCGCCGGGGATGAGAAAACCTCTCAGAGTATCTGCATCGACGTGAAAGTGCCCGGAAATTATACCCTTCCGGGACCGGGAATCATGATTGAATTATCTGTGAAAGAGTCCTTCAAAAATGAAGAAATTCCCATAAACAGGTATACGAAATGGTTCGATTATGATAAAATAAAAAATGGCCTGGCGGTGAGAACCCGGGAAAATGGAGATTTCATTACACTGGATGGACAGGGGCATCGGAAGCTTCTGAAGCGGTGGATGATTGATGAGAAAATCCCGAGAGAAGAGCGGGAGCAGATGCTTTTACTTGCTGACGGAAGTCATGTTCTCTGGATCATGGGGCACCGAATCAGTGATAACTATAAAGTGACCGATACAACAAAGCGTGTATTGGTCGCAAAGATAAAAGGAGAAAAGAGCAATGGAAGACAATATCAAAGTATTGTTAACGGAGGGCGAAGTCGATACCCGGATTCGAGAACTGGGTGAACAGATCAGTAAGGATTATGCCGGAGAGAATGTACATTTAATTTGTGTATTAAAAGGCGGCGTGTTCTTTATGTGTGAACTTGCGAAACGGATTTCCGTGCCGGTATCTATGGATTTCCTTTCCGTGTCAAGTTATGGAAGCGGAACGGTTTCATCCGGTGCTGTAAAGATCATTAAGGATTTGGATGAGCCGCTGGAAGGCAAAAATGTATTGATCGTGGAAGATATTATCGATTCAGGAAACACACTCCACTATCTGGTGGAAATTTTATATAAGAGACAGCCGAAGAACATTCGAATCTGTACACTTCTTGACAAACCGGAGCGCCGTGTGGCAGATGTTCATGTGGATTATACCGGCTTCGTGATTCCAGACGAATTTGTTGTAGGTTATGGTCTGGATTATGATCAGAAATACCGTAATCTGCCTTTTATCGGATCTGTCGTATTTGATGAATAGGAGGTTGTCACTTGAATAGAAAAAGAGGATTGGGAATCTGGCCGCTGATTCTGGTCGTTATCGTTGTGGCAGTGATATTTTATGGAGATTTGCTTCTGGACACAGCCGGTAATTATACGTATCCGGAATTTCTGCAGGATGTGGAGAACCGGGCAGATGCCATTGAAAGAATCGCGATTATTCCAAATAATGAAGTGCCGACGGGCTCTGTGGAGGTCGCATGGAAAGACGGAGGCACGACCAGGTGTTATGTCACGGATGTTGACGAAGTGAAAGCCGTATTGTTGGAAGAGAATTTGGATAACTGGTTTGTCACGGATGCAAAGCGTGACAACTGGATTGAAAAAAATGCGGCGCCACTGATTTTGGGCGTTGTATTTCTGGCATTTTTGTTCTCATTTATAAATAGCCAGCAGGGCGGTTCGAATTCCAAGATGATGAATTTTGGAAAGAGCCGTGCCAAGATGTCAGATGAGACGGCGAAGGAGACGACCTTTAAAAAGGTTGCCGGATTAAAAGAGGAAAAAGAAGAACTTCAGGAAGTTGTGGATTTCCTGAAAAATCCGAAACGTTATACGGAATTGGGCGCTCGGATTCCGAAGGGTGTCATTCTCGTAGGACCGCCGGGAACAGGGAAGACTTTATTGGCGAAAGCTGTGGCCGGCGAAGCGGGAGTCCCGTTTTTCAGTATTTCCGGTTCTGACTTTGTAGAAATGTTTGTCGGCGTGGGTGCTTCTCGTGTCCGGGATTTATTTGAGGATGCCAAGAAGCATGCACCGTGTATTGTTTTTATTGATGAGATTGATGCGGTAGCCCGGCGCCGTGGTACAGGTATGGGCGGCGGCCATGATGAAAGAGAGCAGACATTGAATCAGCTTCTTGTAGAGATGGATGGTTTTGGTGTCAACCAGGGAATCATTGTTATGGCAGCAACAAACCGTGTAGATATTTTGGACCCGGCCATTCTGCGTCCGGGACGTTTTGACAGAAAAGTCGGCATTGGCCGTCCGGACGTGGGGGGCCGCAGGGAGATTTTAGATGTTCATACAAAGGGTAAACCTATGGGTGATGATGTGGATCTGGATCAGATTGCCCAGACGACGGCCGGATTTACAGGCGCCGATCTGGAAAATCTGATGAATGAAGCGGCTATCATGGCAGCGAAAGAACATCGTGCCTACATTGTTCAGGCAGATATCCAAAGAGCCTTTGTTAAAGTGGGTATTGGAGCTGAGAAAAAGAGTCGTATCATTTCCGACAAAGAGAAACGGATTACGGCTTATCATGAAGCCGGACATGCGATTTTGTTCCATGTGCTTCCGGATGTGGGACCGGTTTACTCCGTATCGATCATACCGACAGGTATCGGAGCTGCCGGATATACAATGCCGCTGCCGGAAAAGGATGAGATGTTTTATACAAAAGGCCGTATGATTCAGGATATTACGGTTGCTCTAGGGGGACGTGTGGCCGAGGAGCTTATTTTTGATGATATTACCACCGGGGCGGCTCAGGATATTAAGTCTGCAACCCGGACGGCACGGGCGATGGTGACCCAGTATGGTATGTCGGATGAAGTCGGTCTCATCAACTATGGCGGTGATGACGATGAAGTCTTCATCGGACGGGATCTGGCCCATACCAAGTCCTATGGTGAGGGCATTGCGACTGTGATCGACCAGGAAGTGAAGCGGATCGTGGATGAGTGTCACGAACAGGCCAGAAAGATCATTCAGGAGAACAGGGATGTCCTTGAAAAATGTGCGACGCTGCTTCTTGAAAAAGAAAAGATTGGCAGAGAAGAGTTTGAAGCACTTTTTGATACAAACAAACCGGTGTCTGAAAACTAGAAATATTTTTGAAGGTATTGAAAAAGAAGGGCGAATTATACAAAATAATCGGGGCTTTTGCGTTGGGAGTGAATAAAATGACGATAAGGTCATAAAAACCCTTGCAAATTGCATAAAAACACATTTAAAAAAAATCCATGTTTGTTAACATTTATTTTAGATGTGAAGCTATAATAAAGAACGTAAACCCCCCCAATACATTATATAGTTTTTTGTTACACCCCATAAGAAACAAAAAATACCTTCTCCGAAAAAGGACAGCAGAACGCGATGGCTGTCCTTTTTTCATGCCCTGAGAACCTGGCGGCTTGACGGGAGTTGGGCTTGCGTTTATTATATATATGTAAAAAGCGATGAATGGAGAAGGCGCCATGAATTTTGGGATGAATGAAATAGATTGCAGTCAGGCAGAAATAAGATATTTTTATTTAAAGCATGTGAAACCGGTAATTTTAAAAGACGCCTTGTTTGCTGATGGAACTGCAGAATATGTACAAATGTTAAACGAGAAAGTGCGTCTGCGTTTCCGGACAGGAAAGAATAATGTGGGAGACGTATTTCTGCGAAGCGGCGATGCCAGGCTGCCCATGCGGAAAGTGGAATCATCGGGCCTCTTTGATTATTATCAGATTGAAGTTCCCTGCCCGGAAGAAAGCATACCTTACTATTTTGAGATAGTTTCTGGAAAGATGGTTTTGTATTACAATAAAAAGGGCGTGCAGAGCGAGCATCAGGAATACTACGATTTTAAAATCATTCCGGGATTCCATACGCCGGATTGGGCAAAGGGAGCCATTTTTTATCAGATTTTTGTGGATCGTTTTTATAATGGCGATCCATCCAATGATGTGGAAGACCGGGAGTATATTTATATTCAGAAATATACAAGAAAGATTCAGGATTGGAACAGCCTGCCGGAAGCATACGACGTAAGTCGATTTTATGGCGGTGATCTGCAGGGAGTTATGGACAAATTGGATTATCTGCAGGGATTGGGAGTTGATGTGATTTATCTGAATCCGATTTTTGTTTCGCCTTCGAATCACAAATATGACATACAGGACTATGATTATGTGGACCCGCATTATGGGAAGATCATCTATGACAGAGGGAATTGTCTCAATGAGGGAGATTCGAGTAATGAGCAGGCCACGAAGTTTATTGCCAGAGTAACGGATAAGGCGAATTTGGAAGCGAGCAATGCATTATTTTCCCGATTAGTTCAGGAAATACACCGTCGAGGAATGCGGATTATTCTGGATGGAGTTTTCAATCACTGCGGTTCTTTTAATAAATGGATGGACCGGGAACGGATTTATGACAAAAATCCTGAATATGATAAAGGGGCTTATGTCAGCGGGGACAGTCCTTACAGAAATTTCTTTTCTTTTCATAGTGAGAATTGGCCGAATAATGGCGATTATGATGGCTGGTGGGGACATGAGACGCTGCCGAAATTAAATTATGAAGGATCTGAAGAGCTTTACAAATATATTCTCGGAGTGGCCCGGAAATGGTTGTCGCCGCCTTATAATATTGATGGCTGGCGGCTGGATGTGGCGGCAGATTTAGGATTGTCGCCGGAATTTAATCATCATTTTTGGAAGGATTTCAGGAAAGCGGTGAAAGAAATTAATCCGGATGCGCTGATTCTGGCTGAGCATTATGGTGATCCATCCTCCTGGCTTCAGGGAGATGAGTGGGATACGGTCATGAATTATGATGCCTTTATGGAGCCGGTGACATGGATGTTGACCGGCGTTGAGAAGCACAGCGATGATTACCGTTCGGATTTGTATGGGAATGCGGAGGCCTTTCAAAATGCCATGGATCATCATATGAGTGCTTTTCACAGCGAGTCACTGTATGTGGCTATGAATGAGCTTTCCAATCATGACCATTCACGATTTTTGACCCGAACAAACCATCGGGTGGGGCGTATTGGCACAGCGGGGGCCGAGGCAGCCAGTGATAATATCAATTATGGAATTTTTCGTGAAGCGGTGCTGCTTCAAATGACCTGGCCGGGAGCACCGACCATTTATTATGGGGATGAAGCCGGTGTGTGTGGGTGGACGGACCCGGATAACCGGAGAACCTATCCGTGGGGGGCGGAGAATAAAGAATTGATTGCCTTTCATCGGGATTTAATTCGTATTCATAAAGAACATCAGGTGTTGAAGACCGGTTCTTATCGTTTCCTGGCGGGCGGCTATCAGTGGCTGGCCTTCGGGCGGTTCAATCGGGACGAACAGATGATCACGATTTTAAATAATGATGACCAGGATAAAGAAGTACGGATTCCGGTTTGGATTTTGGGCATAAGAAGCGATACACAGATGGTGACCCTGATGCGGATCAATGAATCCGGATATTACACAAATGCAATGATGCACTCGGTTCAGCATGGTTACATTTGCGTTTCCATGGAAAGATACAGTGGATTGCTTCTGAAAGCAAAAAAAGCAAAAAATAAGTCCGGACATTAAAAAAATACTTGCATTTTGGAAAGACATATGCTAAATTAATATATTGTCAGGACAATTGTGGATGGATTCCCGAGTGGCCAAAGGGGGCAGACTGTAAATCTGTTGTCGACGACTTCGAAGGTTCGAATCCTTCTCCATCCACTCAGCCGGCGTGGCGGAACTGGCAGACGCACAGGACTTAAAATCCTGCGATCCTAACCGATCGTACCGGTTCGATTCCGGTCGCCGGCATATATGTGAATGGAGAGAAACATTGGATTTCCAATGTTTCTCTTTTTCTATGTATGAAAAGCCTCTTTGTGGTTAAAAATACCTTATAAATAAGGAGGCATATTATGAAAGATAAAGTATTTGGTGTTTTACAGCGTGTCGGGCGTTCTTTCATGCTCCCGATTGCCCTGCTTCCCGTTGCAGGACTGTTACTTGGAATCGGAGGTTCTTTTACGAATGAGACGATGTTGAATGCCTATGGATTGATGGGATTCATGGGACCGGGAACATTGTTGTATGCGATTTTTACAGTCATGAAAGAGGCAGGAGATATCGTTTTTGCGAATCTTCCGATTTTGTTTGCCATGGGCGTGGCAATCGGTATGGCGCGGCGGGAAAAGGAAGTTGCCGCTTTGGCTGCGGCCGTAGCCTTTTTTATCATGCATGCATCGATCAGTGCGATGATCACGATCCATGGTGGAGCAGAAAATCTTCTGGCCGGAGCCTCTGCTTCAGTTGTTGGTATTACATCCCTTCAAATGGGGGTTTTCGGTGGTATTATCGTTGGACTGGGTGTGGCGGCTCTGCATAACAGGTTTTATCAGATTGAACTGCCTCAGGTGTTGTCTTTCTTTGGAGGAACCCGGTTTGTGCCGATTATTTCTGCGTTGGTCTATACGCTTGTGGGGATTTTGATGTACTATATATGGCCGCCGATTCAGAGCGTGATTTACAGTGTGGGGAATGTGGTCTTGAATTCCGGATATCTGGGGACGTGGATTTATGGTGTGATGGAGCGGGCCCTCATTCCCTTTGGGCTACACCATGTATTTTACTTACCTTTCTGGCAAACAGCTGTGGGCGGTACGATGGAAGTTGGGGGCCGTCTGGTTGAAGGGGCCCAGAATATTTTCTTTGCCCAGTTGGCAGATCCAACAGTGGAGCAGTTTGCATCATCAGCGACTCGATTTATGTCCGGTAAATTTCCACTCATGATTTTTGGGCTCCCGGGAGCGGCGCTGGCCATGTATAAGACGGCGCGGCCGGAAAAACGAAAAGCCGTCGAAGGACTTTTGCTTTCAGCAGCATTGACATCCATGCTGACGGGAATTACCGAACCGCTGGAATTTACCTTTTTGTTTGTTGCGCCTGCCCTGTATGCGATTCACTGTGTTTTTGCCGGCGCAGCCTATATGCTGATGCATATATTTAATGTAGGCGTTGGTATGACTTTTTCCGGTGGTCTTATAGACCTTTTCCTGTTCGGTATTTTGCAGGGAAATGCGAAAACAAATTGGATATGGGTTGTTATTGTTGGTATTGCGTATTTTATTGTTTATTATTTCCTGTTTACCTTTCTGATTCGCCGTTTTGATCTGAAAACGCCGGGGCGGGAAATGTCGGATGAAGTTAAATTATATCATCGGAGTGATGTGGATAAAAAACGTCGGAGCGGAAAGAAGGAAAGCGCTGGTGGAAATGCTTTCAAGGAAAACGGTATGTCTTCTGGCAGCTCAGTCTCCGAAAGCGATGAAATTTCGGCGAGAATCTGTGAAGGACTTGGCGGACGGGACAACATTTCTGATGTGGATTGCTGTGCCACCCGATTAAGGTGTACGGTACATCAGTCTGAAAAAGTGAAAACAGATGTGTTAAAATCGACCGGTGCATCCGGTGTGATTCAAAAAGGTAATGGTGTTCAGGTGATTTACGGACCGAGAGTCACGGTGATCAAATCCCATCTGGAGGATTATCTGGAAAAAATGCCGGAGGCCTCTGTGCCGCGGACTTATGATGGACAGACACCAAAAAACTGTCAGATAAACTCAGAACCAAAGAGCTGCGTGATCGCAAGTCCGTATACGGGAATTGCGGCAGACATCAGTAAAGCTCCGGATGAAGGATTTGCCAGCGGAGCAATTGGAGAGGGCGCTTTTGTAGAGTTGACCGGACCGGATATTGTGGCTCCGGCTGACGGTACGGTGTCTTTTGTGTTTGATACACATCATGCCCTTGGATTTAAAACAATTGACGGTATTGCGCTTCTCCTTCATGTGGGGATCGATACGGTGAATTTAAGGGGCAAAGGTTTTGAGGTGCGTGTTAAAGAAGGGGATCTGGTTAAAAAAGGGGATATTTTAATGCGTGTTGATCTGAATTATGTTCGACAGCATGCCCCGTCTCTGGCATCACCGATCGTGTGTACCGAACTTGATGAAGACAGTCGGGTGCGTCTGCTTTGCAGTGGTCCGGTTAAGGCCGGAGAAGATTTATTACAAGTTCAGATTGGAAATTAAATCAGGAAAACACCGCCGGATTTTTATCGGCGGTGTTTTTGTGCCGCTAAAGGAGGGAAGTTGAAAATTTGATAAAAATTGAAGCAGAATGCTTGACAAAGATACTTTGAAATGATAATATACTATCGTTGCATTTGCCCAGATAGCTCAGTCGGTAGAGCAGAGGACTGAAAATCCTCGTGTCACTGGTTCGATTCCGGTTCTGGGCACGCGGGTGTAGTTCAATGGTAGAACACCAGCCTTCCAAGCTGGATACGTGGGTTCGATTCCCATCACCCGCTTTACAATTAAATATATTATGCGCGAGTGGCTCAGTGGTGGAGTATCGCCTTGCCAAGGCGAGGGTCGCGGGTTCGAATCCCGTCTCGCGCTTCACAAAATGATGTGGATGCGGAGTGCATTACGTCCATATCACCAGAGAAGAAATACCCCTAGAAACAGGGGTATTTTTTGTTATCAGCTATGTGCGTTGTCGTAAATCTTTTGAATATCTTCCGGTAAATGGCTGGGAAGAAGGCTCTGGATCCGTTCCTCGCTTCCGTCCTGTATGGCTTGTTCATAATACCAGCACTTGAACCTGAGCATATCCAGAATTTTATTCATGTGTGCGATTTCCGCTTCTACTGTCCTTTTCTGTCTTACAAATAATTCCTTCCGAAGTGCATAGGTGGATGCTCCTTCTACACACCAATCCATAAACTGCTTAATGTCCTTGATTTCTAACCCGGATTTTTTCAGACATTCAATCACCCGCAGTGTCTCAAGTTCCTTTTCTCCAAACTTTCGTATGCCGGACTTGCGCTCCATTCCCGGGAAAAGTCCTTGTTTATCGTAATATCGCAGCGTAGAGATAGGCAAACCGAACATCTCCGATACCTGTCCGATCGAGTACATATAAATCCCTCCCTAAATTTAAAAAAAGTATTGACCTGAAGTTAGGTTTAGATTGTAGAATATAATGTAGCACAAAAGAAAACCAAATACAAGGAGTGAATTGTTATGAATAAAAAAGTGCTGATTCTGTCTTCCAGCCCCCGCAAAGGCAGCAATTCGGAGGCGTTGGCGGCGGCCTTCGCCAAGGGTGTGCAGGAGGAAGGTCATCAGGTAGAGACCGTGTATTTGCGTGAAAAGCAGTACGGCTTCTGTCAGGGCTGCTTCGCCTGCCTGAAGCTGGGCCACTGCGTCATCAAAGATGATGCGGTGGAGATCGCCCAAAAGATGCATGACGCCGATGTTCTGGTATTTGCCACGCCGGTCTACTATTATAGCGTCAGCGGCCAGCTGAAAACCATGCTGGATCGGGCGAATCCGCTGTTTGACAGCGATTATCACTTCACCAAGGCGTATCTGCTGGCAACAGCGGCAGAGAATGAGCCGAGTACGGTGGAGGGTACCGAAAAGGACGTGCAGGGTTGGGTGGATTGCTTTGACCGCTGCGAGCTGAGTGGCACGGTGTTTGCGGGCGGCGTAAATGATGTGGGTGACATTGTCGGGCACCCGGCATTGGAAAAGGCCTATCAGGCCGGCAAGGAGGTTTGAGTCATGGAAAAACTGAAGTTGGCAGAGGAATGGGACAAGGTGTTTCCAAAGAGTGATCAGGTGGCTCACCGCAAAGTAATCTTTCATAACCGTTACGGCATTACCCTTGCAGCTGACCAGTATGTACCTAAAAACGCAACAGGAAAGCTCCCGGCAATCGCCGTCAGCGGTCCGTTCGGCGCGGTGAAGGAGCAGTCCTCCGGGCTGTATGCGCAGAAAATGGCAGAGATGGGCTTTTTGACGATTGCCTTTGACCCATCCTTCACAGGAGAGAGCGGTGGGCAGCCTCGCTATGTAGCATCCCCGGACATCAACACCGAGGATTTCTGTGCGGCGGTGGATTATCTTTCTACACTTGACTGTGTAGACCCGGATCGTATCGGAATCATCGGCATCTGTGGCTGGGGCGGTATGGCCGTCAACGCTGCCGCTATCGATACACGCATCAAGGCCACTGCCGCCATGACCATGTACGACATGACCCGTGTCAATGCAAACGGCTATTTTGACAGCGAAAATACTGCAGACGCCCGTTACGAAAAGAAAAAGGCTATGAACGCCCAGCGCACTGAGGATTTCAAAAATGGAAACTATGCTTTGGCGGGCGGCGTGGCGGATCCGCTGCCGGAGGACGCGCCTCGGTTTGTGAAGGACTACTACGCCTATTATAAAACTCCGAGGGGCTATCATCCCCGCTCTCTCAATTCCAACGGCGGTTGGAATGTGACATCCGCGCTGTCCTTTATGAATATGCCGATCCTGCAATACAGCAGTGAGATCCGTTCCGCCGTACTGCTGGTGCATGGTGAAAAGGCCCATTCTCGCTATTTCAGCGAGACAGTTTACAACAAGCTGACCGGAGACAACAAGGAATTGCTGATCATTCCGGGCGCAAATCATACCGATCTGTACGATCAGCTGGATGCGATTCCCTTTGAGAAGCTGAAGTCCTTCTTTGGGGAGTATCTGAGGTGAAAACACTATACCGGAATCTGAAATGAAGGAAAAAACATTGACGCTGACGATAAGCGGAACGGCATTGGATGAGAATAGCGTATGCCCCAAATGTGGTTATAAGAAAGTTTAATTGTTGGGCCATTGATCCATAGGTAATTAATCCTCTATGGAGCAATGGCTCCTTCTTATATCCGTTTTTCAGTTTATACAAAACTTGAAATTCTCTCTGTTCCGGGGTCTGGTTAATTGCTCAAACCCGACAAACCCGTCTTCTTCTTTATCTTCTATAATTTCCATATAATCATTCAGCGTCTTCATTATTTTCGACTGACGTAAATAGATAGAACCAAGGGGCTGAAAGCAATAGATTTTATGCAAAAAACATGTAAAAAAGCCTGGTTTTCCTGTACTTTGTACAAGTTGTCAAAAGTTATTAAATTAACGATAAAAATTTATAGACAATTTGGCTAAGGGGTGTTATAATAGCAACATGACAACTGGTAGAACTGGTAGAACCAGTCGAGCAATTTAAATCAAAGAAAGGGAGAGGATTATGTTATTACAAGTTATTCTCGCAATTATACCTATCGCATGGCTGATCATCTCTATGACAGCGTTTAAGATGTCAGGTTTTAATGCCTGCGGTATCGGTCTTATCATTACAGCAGTTGAATGTCTTGCTGTATATGGTATGTCAGTAGTTCAGGTCGGCACAGGCGCATTAGAAGGTGCTCTGGCGGCCATCTGGCCAATCGGTATCATTATGTTTGGTGCCATGTTCGTATACAACCTGAGTCTTCGTACAGGTGGTATGGATGTTATCAAGAACATGTTGGCTTCTGTATCCAATGATAAACGTGTTGCAGCGTTGATTCTTGGATGGTGTTTCGGTAACTTCATGGAAGGTATTGCTGGTTTCGGTACAGCCGTTGCTATTCCGGCAGCCATGATGGTAGGTCTTGGATTTGATCCGATTGCATCCGCTGTTATCTGTTTGATCGGAAATGCAGCATCTCCTGCCTTCGGTGCTATCGGTACACCGACGATCAGTGCTTACAATACAGCAGGCTTTGAAGCAATGGGAATCGATATGATCTCCTTATCTGCACCGACATCCCTGTTACTTGCAGGTCTGTGTATTTTATCTCCGTTTGTAATCGTATGGTTGGTTGGCGGAACTCCAAAAGCGCTTAAAGGCGTTATGCCTATTACAATTGTATCTGTAGTATCTTTCTATGTACCATTTTATGTAATTTCTGCATTTGTTGGTCCTGAACTTTCTGTTACGATTGGCGCTATCATTTCTTTAGTAGCAGTTGTAATCATGGGACGTAGATCCAGCGGCGATATTCCGGAAGAATATCTGCTTGAAAAGAAAGATGAGGCAGCACAGGCAGCAGCTTCGGCAAAACCGCAGATGAGCGTTGTAAAAGCCTGGATTCCGTATGTATTGATCGTTATTTTCATTCTTGGTTCTTCCAAGTTAGTTCCTCCGATCAACTCCGCATTAGGTGCGATCAAATCAACAGTTAAGATTTATGCAGGAGAAAATGCCGGTGCATTATCCTTCTCCTGGATCAATACACCAGGTGTGTGGATGTTCCTTGCAGGTATCATCGGTGGTCTGGTTCAGGGCGCAAGCATCGGCGACCTTGGTGCAGAATTTGTTGCAACTATTAAGAAATACTGGAAAGCCGTAGCAACCGTAGTATTTATCGTAGCAATTGCTAAATTGATGGGTTATGCTGGTATGGTTACAAAATTAGCTAACGGCTTAGTAGCTCTTACAGGCAGCTTCTATCCATTTATCGCTCCGATCATTGGTGGTATCGGATGCTTCGTTACAGGTAGTGCAACTTCTGCTTGTGTTATGTTTGCAAAACTGCAGACAGAAATTGCCGGTCAGTTGAATATTGATCCGACCTGGCTGGTAGCTGCAAACTCTGCAGGTGCAACCGCTGGAAAGATGATTTCTCCACAGAGTATCGCGATGGCTGCAGCTGCTATCAGTGTGGCTGGTTCCGATGGTAAGATCATGAGCGCAACACTTAAATGGTGTGTTCTTTACCTCGTTATCCTTTGCGTATGTTGCTATGTAGGTGTTATTCTCTAAACAAAAAAGCTATTAAAAGCATATAAAGCATACATGTTAGAAGTGGCATCAGTGTGTGATACATACTGATGCCATTTCAAATAAAAGAGTTATACAGATTGGGCTTAGTATAAATCTTGAAAAAGGGGGGTGTCCGGTGGATTATCTATATACGGATATATATAAAAAGTTGGAAGAGAGAATTAAGGAAATGTCGGTAGGAGAAAAGCTGCCGTCGGAAAGGACGATGGTTCAGGAATACGGCGTTAGCCGGAATGTGCTGAGAGAAGCGTTAGTGCTGCTGGGTGACAGAGGCCTGATTGAGATCCGACCGGGTAAAGGCTCCTATGTGACTGATAAACAAAAGCTTCGTTTCGCCAAACATTTTGAAAGTATCCTTGAGGAAGACCGTCATAGTCAGATGCAGGTACTTGAGGTTCGGGAAATATTAGAACTGGCAATGTTTGAAAAAGCTGCATTAAATGCGGACAGCGATGACATTGATGCCATGGAAAAAATCTATGAGCAGATGGAGAAAAATCTCGGTGAAAAAACCGGATATGGGAATTTGGATTTGAAGCTTCATATGCAGATCGCGAAAGCAACGCATAACGACATTTTTCCAATTTTGGTACACACCCTGTATGAGTCCAGCGGACAGAGGAGCGTGTTGATGGAAGATATATTTCCGGAATCAATGAGGTCTATTCATCGGGATCATTTGGGGATTATCGAGGCGATCAAGCGCCGCGATGTGAAGGGCGTACGAAAAGTCGGAAAACGACATTTTGATGTGGACCGTTATATGCTTCTGTCCATGAATGGACTTGAAGAAAATTCAAAATAAAGGTAGAATAAAAAGGTATTTTCAAAGAAGAATGGGACATAGACCTCCGTCCGCTTTCTTCGGATGAAAATGCCTTTTGTTTTATTTTGTGGATAAATGGCTGTTTATATCAGCGGAAAGGAAAGAAGAAATGGGATTGAATCAGACACCGGCAGCAGATCGAGTACATATAGGTTTTTTTGGAAGAAGAAATGCCGGAAAATCCAGTGTTGTCAATGCGGTAACAGATCAGACTTTGGCTATTGTTTCTCCGATAAAGGGGACAACGACGGACCCGGTATATAAAACGATGGAATTACTTCCTATAGGACCCGTAATGATCATTGATACACCGGGAATCGATGATGAAGGGGCACTTGGCGAGCAGCGGATAAAGAAAACCCGTCAGGTACTTAATAAAACAGATGTGGCGGTTCTTGTTGTTGATGGAACGACAGGTATGAACGGTGCGGATGAAGAATTGATTCGCCTTTTTAAAGAAAAGGGAATTCCTTATATTATTGCTCTGAATAAAGGCGATCTGTGTACTGTGTGCAGTTATGGCGCGGACGAGCCCTATATTTGGGTCAGTGCAAAGGAAAAATCCGGGATTTATGGACTGAAAGAGAAAATAGCCCGTCTGGCGATTACAGAAACTCCAAAACGGCGTATTGTAGCGGACTTGATTCGGCCGGGCGATTTTGTTGTACTGGTGGTGCCGATTGATTCCGCTGCGCCGAAGGGGCGGCTGATCCTGCCTCAGCAGCAGACGATACGCGATTTGTTGGAGGCAGATGCGGTTTCAATTGTTGTAAAAGATTCAGAATTGAAACAGACATTGGAGAAGCTTGGTAAAAATCCTAAAATGGTCATTACGGACAGTCAGGCTTTCCGTAAGGTATCGGCCAATACACCGGCAGATATATTGCTGACCTCTTTTTCTATATTGTTTGCCCGTTATAAAGGAAATCTTGAATCGACGGTACGAGGTGTCGGGGCCTTGGACAAATTGAAGGATGGTGACCGGATTCTCATTTCCGAAGGATGTACCCACCATCGCCAGTGCGATGATATAGGTACTGTGAAGATACCGCGTTGGATTGAAGAATATACAGGGAAACATTTTCAATACGAATGGAGTTCGGGAACAGAGTTTCCGGAGAATCTGAATGCTTATGGGCTGGTTATCCACTGTGGCGGCTGTATGTTGAACGAGCGGGAAATGAAGTACCGGCAGAAGTGTGCTGAAGAGCAGGGAGTGCCGATGACGAATTATGGAATTCTTATCGCACATACTCAGGGAATTTTAAAACGAAGTCTGGAACCTTTTCCGGATATTTTGAGATTATTAGAAAGGTAGTACCCTTTCGGGCATACCGCAATATATGCCCTTCGGGCGGGCGCGCTCCGTCAGGCTTCGCGCGATAAGGTATAACAAGATTTCAGCTTCGTCGTTTCCAACCGAAGAGCTCCGGGGGTAAAGAGTAAGCCACACCGATTCCAAGACCGATGGCGATAGCCGTTTTTAAACTGCTCATACCGTAGTAAAGGGCTGTTTCTTCCAGACCTGTGATCGTATAGTAGGCTGTGTAATAAATGCCGGCTCCCGGAACGAGCGTAAAGATACCCGAAATCAGGAAAAGTGTTGTCGTTACCTTATAGAAGCGGGCGAGATATCTTGAATAGATTGTAAGAATGGCGCTTGCCGCAAAAATGGCCGTCACGGAAGAGCCGGTCACATTGAGTGTCAGAAGATGGACACCCCACCCGAGAGCACCTACCAGACCACATTGGGGCAGATACTTATTTGGTGTGCTGAACAGTATGGAAAATGAAACAGTTCCTATAAAAGCTGCGATTAATTGAAATAAAATCTCCATCATGGATGCCCTCCTTTATTATAAAAACAATGCTGTGGCAATTCCGACACCAATGGCAATGCCTCCGGCGGTCACCAGTGCATCAACAAGTCGGACCAGACCGGCAAGATAGTCGTTTTCGAGGAAGTTGCGAAAAGAGTTTGTCAGCGCAATTCCAGGGACCAACAGGAAAAGGGCTCCGATGGTGATGCGATCCAACTGATCACCTAAACCGATAAAATGAAGAAGAATACATGCACAGACGGCGATGATGCTTGCGGCGATATTATACATGATCTTCGGCAGAGACAGTTTTGGCAGCAGGTATAATACAAAAATATAAAGAATGCATCCGGCGCAAAAAGCCGTCAGAGCATCAAAAAAACTTCCCCCGAAGAGATAACAGAAACCACCGCTTCCGAAGCCGGCACTGATGATTTTTATTAAATTATTGGAAGATTGAAGAGAATGGATTTTATCCAGTTCGGCTTCGATTTCCGACGGATCATTCAGGCCGGCTGCGATTCTTCGGGATAAGGTGTTTAATGCCTCTAAACGGCAGATGTTTATAGGGGACAGTGAAATATAGCGGACACGGCAGGAATACATCTGACTGTCTGTCAGCATGGAGGCAAAGATTCCGTTGGCAATGACAAATGTATTAAAATCCTTCAGCCCCAGAGCATGGGCAGCATAAGTCATGACATCTCCGGTACGGAAAATTTCTCCGCCGTTTTCCAGCATTTCACTGCCAAGCCGTGTGACCAGTTCAAAATATATTTTTTCTTTTTTAATAATTTCTTCATGGCTCATAATGATTTTTATTTCCTCTTGTTTAATGGTATGAGATTATATTATCACAAAAATAAAGAAGATAAAGAAGTAATTTTTTAATATTCTGTATTTTAATTTTAAAATATGTTATACTGTAACCATTGATTTGAGTGCGTTTGCAACGAGGAGGAAAACAGCCAATGGAAAAAATAAAGATATTTACTGATTCAGCCAGCGACATTACTCGTGAAAATGAGAAAAGCCTGGATATAGAGATGGTTAACTTCAATATTGCAATGGGTGACAGATCTTATATCAGCAGAGTCGATTTTAATAATGAAGAATTTTACAGATTAATGGCAGGATATGATGGCATTCCAACCACATCTCAGGTCACAGCTTTTGAATTTCAGGAAATGTATGAGAAATTTTATAAAGAGGGTTATACAGATTTGATTGGTATTCTGATCAATAGTGAGGGCTCGGCGACCTATCAGAATTCTTTAATGGCGTATAAGCTTTTCATGGAAGAACATCCGGAAGCCGAAGAAAAATTCAGAGTGCACAGCATTGATTCCAGGAGTTATACCGGTGCCTATGGCTATGCGGTGATCGAAGCCGCAAAAATGGTCAGGGATGGAAAGTGCGTCGAAGAAATCGTTGCCTTTGCGAAAGACTGGGTGGACCATTGCGTCATCTATTTTGTACCGTATACATTAAAATATGCCAGTAAGAGCGGAAGAATCCCAAGTGCGGCGGCATTTGTCGGTGATAAGCTTGGCATTAAACCGATCATGCGGATATATGACCACATGATTTCCACGGCGCTGACTGTCCGGGGTGAAAAACGGGTTGTGAAAAAAATCGCAGAAAAGACCATGGCAGATATCGAAAAAGGGACTCCGTACATGATTGTTTATGGTGATAATACGGAGATCAGAGATCAGATGGCCGAAGAAATGACCCGCCTTCTTGGCTATGCTCCTGTGGATTTTTATCAGATCGGAGCAGCCATTGCAGTCAATGCCGGACCGACCGTAACAGGCGTTATTTTCAAAGAAAAATAGAAATTCGCGAAAATTATTTACAATAATATCCAGTAAAAAAGCCTTATGTTAAGTGGGATGATAAAATCACTAATGTAAGGCTTTTTTCAGACAAAAAAATATAAAATATATAAAAAATATGATTGATAAATACTTGACGAAGCAGTCCGCGTGCTATATAATTAGTATACAAAGTATTCGTGCAGGCAAAAGCGCCTGGACAAACTATTAATATGAGAGCTTAAACAGGAGGTATAATTATGGTGGATTTTAAGCTGACCAACAAACAGTTATTGGCAAAAAAACTTTTTGCAGAATTTGCAGAAAAAGAAATTAAGCCACTCTCTTCAGAAATGGACGAAACAGAAGTATTCAACCTTGAATTACTTGAAAAAATGAAAAAAATCGGTTTAATGGGCATCCCATATGACAAAAAATACGGCGGCGGCGGTGCTGACATCTTAACATATGCAGTAGCTATGGAAGAGATCTCCAAGGTAGATGCCAGCTGCGGTATCACAATGTCCGTACATAACTCTCTTTGCTGCCCATGTATCAATGATTTCGGTACAGAAGAACAGAAAGAAAAATATTTAAGACCACTGGTAAACGGAACATGGTCCGGTTGCTTCAGCTTAACAGAGCCAGGCGCTGGTACAGATGCTTCTGGTGCTAAGACTATCGCTGAGAAAACAGAAGATGGTAAATACTACATTTTAAATGGTCAGAAAGTATTCGCTACAAACGGTGGATTTGCTGATGTTTACGTTGTATTCGCATTGACAGATAAGACAAAAGGACCAAAAGGTATGTCCGCATTTATCGTAGAAAAAGGTACTCCGGGTGTTATCGTTGGTGAAAACATCAAACGTATGGGTATCCGTGCTGCTTCCAACGTTGAGCTTGCATTCGTAGACTGCAAGATTCCGGCTGAAAACCTGTTAGGTAAAGAAGGCAAAGGTTACGGAATCGCTATGGGCGCTCTTGCTGGTGGACGTATCGGTATCGCTGCTCAGGCTACAGGTATTGCTCAGGGCGCTTTAAACGAAGCTATCAAATACTCCAAAGAAAGAAAACAGTTTGGAAAACCGATTTCTTCTTTCCAGCATACACAGTTCCAGTGTGTTGAAATGCAGACAAGAATCGATGCAGCCCGTCTCTTAACATGGCGTGCAGCTAAAGCTAAAGACGATCATGAAAATTACACACCATTATCTGCTATGGCAAAATTATACGCTTCTCAGGTTGCTGTTGACGTTACACGTTTTGCAGTTCAGTTGATGGGTGGATATGGATACTCCAGAGAATATCCAGTAGAACGTATGTATAGAGATGCTAAGATTACTGAGATCTACGAAGGTACATCCGAAGCTATGAAGATGGTTGCCGGCGGCGCAGTAATGAACGCAGTGAAATAAGAAATAGGAGGAAGAAATCATGAAGATTGTTGTTTGTGCAAAACAGGTACCGGATACAACCGAAGTTAAATTAGATCCAAAAACTGGTACATTGATCCGTGATGGTGTGCCAAGTATTATTAACCCAGATGATAAAGCAGGTATCGAAGCTGCTTTACAGTTAAAAGAAAAATGCCCGGGAAGTACAGTTACTGTTCTCTCCATGGGACCTGCTCAGGCAGATGTTGCTTTAAGAGAAGCATTGGCTATGGGTTGTGACGAAGCTATTCTTGTTACAGACAGAGCATTTGGTGGAGCTGATACATGGGCTACATCTTCTACAATTGCTGCTGCATTAAAGAAAATTGACTATGATGTGATCATCACAGGCCGTCAGGCTATCGATGGTGATACAGCTCAGGTTGGACCACAGATCGCTGAACACCTTGGACTGCCACAGGTAAGCTATGCTGAAAACGTTGAGATTGACGGTGATTGCCTGAAAGTACAGCGTCAGTTTGAAGATCGTTACCACATCATCAAAGTTAAAATGCCTTGCGTTATCACAGCTTTAGCAGAGCTTGCAGAGCCTAGATACATGACAGTTGGCGGTATCGTCGATGCTTATGATTCCAAAGAAGTTAAAGTTTGGGGTCTTGAAGATCTTAAAGATACAGTTGATGAAGCTAATATCGGTCTTAAAGGATCTCCTACAAGAGTTAAACAGTCCTTCACAAAACAGCCTAAGGCTGCTGGTACGGTATTAAAAGACTTAACACCGGACGAAGCTGTTGACGCAATCGTAGCTAAACTGAAAGAGAAATATATTATCTAATCTAAGTCAGGAGGTTCAATGAAATGAGTAAAAACGTATTTGTTATTGCCGAACAGAGAGACGGCAAAATTATGAAAGTAAGTTATGAATTAATCGGAAAAGCCAGAGAACTCGCTAATGACTTAGGACAGGATGTTGTAGCAGTTCTTATGGGTTCCGGCGTTGAAGCTGTTGCTGGCGATTTGGCAAAAGCTGGCGCAGATAAAGTTATCGTTGTTGACGATCCAATACTTGCAGAATATGTAACTGAGCCATATGCTAAAGCTACTACAGCTGTTATCAAAGCTAATGACCCGGAAATCGTATTATTTGGTGCTTCCTCTATCGGTAGAGATTTAGCTCCTCGTGTTTCGGCAAGAATTCACACAGGTTTGACAGCTGACTGTACAAAACTGGAAATCGACCCAGAAACAAAATTATTGAACATGACTCGTCCGGCATTTGGTGGTAACATCATGGCTACTATCCTTTGTGCAGATCACAGACCACAGATGGCTACAGTACGTCCAGGCGTTATGCAGGCATTAGAATCCTGTGACAAAGTTGGCACAGTTGAAAAATTTGTTGTAGAATTTACACCAGCAGATATGAATGTTGAAATTTGTGAAGTTGTCAAAACAGATAAAAAATCTGTTGATATTACAGAAGCTAAGATTCTTGTTGCTGGTGGACGTGGACTTGGTTCCGCTGAAGGCTTTGCACAGTTGAAAGACCTTGCAAACGTTCTTGGTGGTGAGGTTGCTGCTTCCAGAGCTGCTGTAGATAGCGGTTGGATTGAAAAAGACCTTCAGGTTGGTCAGACAGGTAAAACTGTTCGCCCTGACCTCTATGTTGCTTGTGGTATTTCCGGAGCTATTCAGCATGCAGCTGGTATGGAAGAATCCGAATTTATCGTAGCTATCAACAAAGAAGAATCTGCTCCAATCTTCGGTATCTGTGATTTAGGTATCGTAGGCGATCTCAACAAGATCGTTCCGAAGTTAACAGAAGCTTTAAAAAAAGTTGATTAATTAAAGATTTTGGGTATTTCAGGGGATCGCACCAATCCCCTGAAATATCTTTTGATGAATTTCAAACATTATCCCTAAGCTTGAACTTATAATGCAATATAATTACAGAAAAAAAGACGGTATCTGCACGATCCGTCTTTTTTCCTGTTGTACGTTGGATAATGATTTTATCGGCTGACACTCCTGCGCCGTTGTTGCCTGAGCCGGCGTTTTCGGCGCTTCATAGCTCTGGAAGGTGCCAGTAAAGTCCAGCAGACAATACGTACGAGCATAATACCGAAGAAAGCTCCGGTACTGTCAATACATACGTCCCGCATCGATGGGCTGCGTCCGGCCACAAAGGATTGGTGGTATTCATCGGTGCAGGCGAAAACGACACATATGATTCCGGCAATCAAAAGCAGTGGAAATCCCCGTAGACCGTAAACATAAAACGGCAAGGCGACCGTAATGGCCAGGATAAAATATTCGGTCATATGAGCCAGCTTTCGGACGGGGCCTTCAATCTTTTGAGCGTAGGCATCAATCTGCCAGTCTTCCAGCGGCTTATCTAAAATCTGTCCTCCGAATTCGACGATTTTACAGCTCACTCTATAGCTGAGTTGGCCGGAATCCACACCGGTCTGGGATGAAAAAGAAAATATCAGCATCATCATTGCTACCATAGGAAGAAATGAAAAAGGCTTTAAAATAAATAACAATATACTTTTAAACAAAAAATCACCTGTCCTTTAAGTCATTATCAGTGAGAGTCTTTGCTCTTTATCATACGCTTGCACAGGAAAAAAATCAACGAAAGAGGGGAAAATATTGAGAATAGATTCGGAAAAGAACGGGAATATGATCAAAGGATTATGTTTGGGTTTGACTGTCATTTTGATGGGGGCTGCGATTGCAGCTGTGCCATTTAGTGGCGGAGTGGAAGGGATGGTTCAGGGATGGAAGCAGATTCTTATTGCGCCTTGTCCTTTGATTACGGATTATTTTGGAATTGGAGGCATCAGCGCCACATTTTTTAATGCGGCAATATGTTCTTTTGCCTGCTGGATGATTGCGGCTGTCAGTAGAGCCAGGGTGAACGCCTCTTTTTTAGCGGCCTACCTGCTTGTAGTTGCCCACTGCTTTTATGGAATGAATTTCCTTAATATATGGCCGTGCTATATTGGCGTTATTTTGTATTATATAAAAAAGAAAAAGAATTTCAGGGAACATTTGCATATTGCCATGTTCTCAATGGCCTTCGGTCCACTTGTCAGTGAGATGCTTCTGCGTTATCCGATCGGAGAGGCATTTGAATCTGGGGCATCCGGATTTACCTTGTCTGGAATAATCCTGACACTGATCATTGGGCTGGCCGCCGGAATGGTATTGCCCGGTATGCTGGAAGGCGCTTTATGGATGCATAAGGGCTATAACTTATATAACGGAGGGTTGGCGTTTGGCCTCGTAGGTTGCTTTTTATATGCTTTTTTATATAAAACCATGGGGGTGGAATCTTCGGGGCTTATTGAGCTTAATAACAGATTTTACGATGGTATCGGAGAGTCCGACTGGCTCTTTTCAAATTTCGTATTTATATTCATTTTTGGATTTACTTTGGCAGTGGGATATGTGTTGAACGGAAAAAGCTTTAAAGGCTATAGAGAGTTGATGAAGGAGACAGGGCACATGTCCAACTTTGCGGAACGTTATGGTATGCCTCTTTGTTTTATCAATTTTGGTGTTTATGGATTTATGGTGCTTGCTTATATGAATCTGATCATGTTGCTGACAGAAGGCGTTGCTTTTACAGGTCCTACAGTGGGGGCCATATTTGCTGCAGTGACTTTTGCGGCGATAGGACAGCACCCTAAAAATACATGGTCCATTTTTATGGGCTATGCGGTTCTTTTTGTGTTCGTGACTTTCGTATGTATGCTCCAGGGGCGGGAAGTACCATGGACATTGTCAACTCAGGGGTATATCAATGGTGTGGCTTTCGCTACTGGTCTCGCGCCGATTCATGGCCGCTATGGCTGGCGCTCCGGCATGGCTGCGGGGATCATCAGCGCGTCTATATGTACTTCCACAGCGGCGATTCACGGCGGATTTATGCTCTTTAACGGCGGGTTCAGCGCAGGAATCACAGCATTAATACTCGTACCGGTTCTGGAGCATCATTTCCCTCATATGCGGGTTAAATACTAAAAGGCTGGACGGATATATGGAGTGCGCAGATTACGGTGGCAGAGGGCATATTTCCTAAGGGCGTTTGCGGCCGGAGACATATAGACATTATCTTTCCAGACCATGTAGATTGGATGAAAGAAATTAAGGTCCGTAACTTTTAAAAGTTTAATATTTGCTGTATACAGGCTCGAATTTTCAATGACAAAACCAAGGCCGAGGCCCTTTGCTACCATATGTGTGATGGTATATGGGTCATTGACGGAAAAAACGGTTTTTAAGTGAAAATCCGGGCCGGCTGTTTTTTCTATGGCCTTGCTAATCGTAGAGGCGATACCTGTGGCATGATTATAGCTGATAAAGGTTTCGTCATGGATATCTTCGAAACAGACCTCCGTGCGGTCTGCCAGGGGATGTTCAGCCGGAATGGCCAGAAATATTTCTTCGGCATACAGAAGGTCACGGTTGATGAAAGGATATTCTTCGGCCTGATTAAATTCGCTGCAAAATCCTAAATCCAGTTGGTTAGCGCTAAGCTCCGATAAAATCTGCCGGGTAGTTTTCTGGGACAATTCGATATGAATCTGGGGATACTCTTTATTGAAACGGCTCAGCAGTTCGGGAAGATAGTTGGTTCCAACGGAAAAAATCGTACTCACGTGGATGTTTCTGGTATATACATTGGCTGCACGCTGGATAAAATGAATACCTTCTTCGATTTCACCGGTAGCTTTTACGACATAGTTATAGAACATTTTTCCATATCGGTTTAATTGAATATTTCTTCCTGATTTTTCGAAGAGAACAATGCCAAGTTCTTCTTCCAGATTAGCAATGGCTTTGCTTAAAGCGGAAGTGGAAATAAAAAGTTCTTCAGAAGCACGGGTAAGATGTTCACATTCGGCGACCTTTTTAAAGTAGATTAGATGTTGCCAGTTCATAAGAATACTCCTTTAACAAAAATTTACCTGTTTCATTATACCACTTCACGGCCAAGAATAGTTGAATTTTAGGCAAGATTTTCTTGAATTTTGGGACATAGACATAGACGTTTAAAGAGATTACAATAGAGATAAAAGAAGGTAAATAAGCAGGAGGATAAAAATTATGTGTAATGTAAATTTAAGCTGCGGAGACTGCGGCGTAACAAATTGTAATGTGGGAAATAAGACGTATCCGGGATTCTGTCTGACGACCCATTTAGATGAAAGAGTGAAAGAGGAAGCTATGGCGGCCTATAATGAGCCGGATAATCATAATGTAATGGTTCAGGCGGCAGATGTGGAATATGAAGGCTATGGCCGGCTGACGCGGGTTGAAGAGACCATAGAGTTTGCAAAGCGTATGGGATTTAAGAAAATCGGTATTGCCACCTGTGTTGGGTTGATCCGGGAGACACGGGTGCTGACGAAGATTTTGCGGCATCATGGATTTGAAGTGTATGGTATTGCCTGTAAGGTCGGGGCTCAGCCGAAGACGTCAGTGGGGATTCGTGAAGAATGCTGTGCAGTCGGAGCAAATATGTGCAATCCGATTCTCCAGGCAAAGCTTTTAAATGAGGCAAAGACAGACCTGAACATCGTGATGGGACTTTGCGTCGGGCATGACAGTTTGTTTTATAAATATGCGGAGGGATTAACGACGACGATGGTGGTTAAAGACCGGGTGACTGGCCATAATCCGGTAGCGGCAATTTACAATGCGGAATCCTATTATCAGAAAAAGTTATTTAAGTAAAGGAGAGGAGCGTGTTCTCTGGTGAAAAAAGCGTCCGAAAAATCCGAAGATTTCGCGGACGCTTTTGCGTACTTGATTTAACCAGTTAATCCTATAATCCCATCGATGCGAAAATAATGAAGATAAAGCATGCGATGAATGGAATAACAATCTGTGTAATAAAGATATCGAAGTAAGCTTCTTTATGAGTCAGCTTACAGATACCAAGCAGTGTAATCTGAGCACCCTGATGTGGCAAGCTGTCCAGAGTACCAGCTGCGATCGTAGCGATACGATGAACATGTTCAAGGTTAGCGCCTAATTCAATGTATGTATCTGTTAAAGCATTGAATGCAACACCCATACCACCGGAAGCAGAACCGCAAGCGCCGGCACAGATAGCAACTGTGATCATAACGAATACGAGTGCAGGCATATTAAATGTCTTCAGCAGAGAAACCAGATCTGCAAATCCCTGAGTCTGTTTTACAACACCACCGAAACCAACAACGATAGCTGTGTTCAGGATGGACACACCAGAGTTGGCAGCGCCTTCGTTGAATACTGCGATCCAGCCGTTAAGACCTTTAACACGATTCCACATAAGGATTGTAGCTAAAGCAACGCCAAGGAATACAGCGGTTTCAACAGGAAGTTTGAATCCGTTGAAAGCAACGAGGATAGCAATGATTGGGATAATGGAAATCCAGAAGTTTGGAAGATCCTTATCTTCATCCATAGTCATTTCTTCAGGATCTAACTGGAACTTCAAAGAAGGATCGTTGAAAACAAGACCTTTCTTGGTGAAGCTGCGTCCTCTTAATTCCAACCAGAGGAAAATCATAACGTAGGTAGCTACGGTAGCGATTACGGATGGAGCAAGAGCTGCTGTTGAAGGTGTTCCCAAACTGTTCATACCGATAACGTTCTGGATGGATGGTGAACCAGGACCATACATGGACCATGTCCAGCAACCAGCGGAGATAGCGCCCGGGATAAGACGACGAGTGAGGTTTGCTTCTTTAAACAGGTTCAAAGCAATCGGGTAGATTACGAAGAATACTACGAAACCACTAACGCCGCCGTAAGTCAGAATACCTGTGATTGTCATAACGATTGGCGCAACGAATTTACCTTTACACAGACCGGCCAGAGTCTTGGAGATGGACTCAGCGGCACCTGTATGCTGGTAAACGGCTCCGAACAATGCGCCAACAAAGAAGGTTAAAAAGTAGCCCGTTACATAATCGGAAGCGGCCGGCATGAACAGCGTCTTTAAGCTGTCAAGAATCGGCAGACCGGAACAAACGATTACGAAGATAGTTACTAATGGTGCGAGAATTAATGCACTAATCTGTTTAAATGCCAATAAACCGAATAAGATTAATGCCGCAACCAATACTAAAATACCTAAATTCATAACAAATTGGCCCCCTTAAGGTTATATTATCTTATTTTATTCTGTTTTTTTGGTCAAAAAAAGGGGATGGATAGGAACCCATCCCCTTTGATGGCACTTATGTGTGTTTGATTATTCAGCAAGACCCATTAATTCGTCTGTGAAAAGACGGGCGTCCATTAATTTTGGTTCGCCGTCCATCTTCGGAGCGAAATCCATAAGGTCAAGAACCTGAGTCTGTAAATCAATACCAGGTGCAACTTCTGTTAAGTAAACACCGTCTGGACGAAGTTCGAATACAGCTCTCTCGGTAATATAAATAACCGGCTGGCCAATTTTGGCTGCATATGAACCGGAGAATGTAATCTGTTCAACTTCTTTAACGAATTTCTTAGATTTACCTTCCTGTGTGATTTCCAGTTTTCCGTTACCTGTGGCAATCTTCAGACCACCTGTTGTAAATGTACCAAGATAGTAAACTTTCTTGGCATTCTGGGAGATGTTGATAAATCCGCCGCAGCCGGCAATACGGCCGCCAAATTTACTTACATTAAGGTTACCTTTTTCGTCAACCTGTGCAAGACCAAGGAATGCCTGGTCGATACCACCGCCATCATAGAAGTCGAACTGGTATGGCTGGTCAAGGATACAGTCAACGTTTACGGAACCTGCAAAACGGGAACCACCCTGTGGAACACCACCGACAGGACCTGCTTCTACAGTTAATGTCATCCAGTCACCGATGCCTTCTTCGTTGGCAACAGCAGATACAAATTCAGGAACACCGATACCGAGGTTGACAACAGCACCTTTCTGTAATTCCATAGCTGCACGACGTGCAATGATCTTCTTGGCATCCAGCTTTGGAGCTTCAAGAGAACCAAGAGGAACACGGAAATCGCCTGTCATAGAACCATCATATTCCTGTTTGTAAATCTGCGCATTGTCATCGCCTTCAGCGATAATAACAGCGTCTACATAAATACCAGGAATCTTAACTGTTCTAGGATCCAGACTGCCGTTGGCAACAACTTTTTCTACCTGAACGAATACTTTACCGCCGTTGTTCTTTGCACACTGTGCAAGAGAAGTAGCATCCAGAGTGCAGCATTCTTTTTCAAGAGAAATGTTACCGGATTCATCAGCGTATGTACCACGGATAAATGTCACATCCAATGGCTGAGATTTGAAGAGAAGTTTTTCTTCGCCTTCGATTTCAATAAGTTTAACAATATCTTCGGTGGTTTTGGAATTAACCTTAGCACCTTCGATACGTGGGTCAACGTATGTGTTCAAACCAACATGTGTGATCGTGCCGACACGTTTACCTGCGGCATCACGAACCATCTGAGCCATAGTACCCTGTGGCAGATTGTATGCTTCGATTTTGCCTTCGATAGCCATAGCACGAAGTGTTGGCGCAAGATTGTAGTGACCAGCAATCAGGCGTTTAACCATGCCTTCATGAGCGAAGTGGTCAGAACCCGTACCAGCACCGGCACCCTGTCCTGCAATCGTAAAGATTGTTAAATCCTTTGGATGACCAGTTTCAAGGAATCTTTGTTCCAGTGCTCTGTTTAATGTTTCAGAAAGACCAGCCTGAACAAAACCTTCGGTATTAATGACTGCTCCGTCCGGAACCTGAGCAGCAGCTTCAGCTGCTGTGATGATTTTTACTTTCGCCATTGTAAAGAAAGCCTCCTAGTGTATGTATTGATTAACGTTATTCTGAATCGATGTAAATCAAATTAGAAATCTGTTAATGTTCTACCACGTTTTTCAAGGAATGCTGTCATGCCTTCTTTTTTGTCGTTTGTGGACATGGTCAGACCAAATAAGTTAGCTTCAAGAGATAAACCGTTGTTAAGATCCATGTCAAGACCCATGTTGATAGCCTGTTTAGCGATGGAAACAGCATAGCTTCCTTTGTCAATGATCTTAGCTGCGATCTTCTTACAGAAGTCAATCAGCTCATCCTGAGATACAACATGGTTAACAAGACCGATTTCGTATGCTCTCTGAGCGCTGATCATATCACATGTGTAGATCATTTCTTTAGCGATACCTTTGTTTACTAAACGAGGAAGTCTCTGTGTTCCACCAAAACCTGGGATAATACCAAGGCCTGTTTCCGGCTGAGCAAATTTAGCGTTGTCAGATGCAACACGGAAGTCACAGGACATGGAAATTTCACATCCACCACCTAAAGCAAATCCGTTAACAGCTGCGATCGTAACCTGACGCATGTTTTCAAGTCTTCCGAAAGCTTCTTTGGCTTTAAGACCAAAAGCACGGCCTTCAGCTGGGTTCTGGTGAACCATTTCGGAGATATCAGCACCAGCTACGAAGGATTTCTGTCCAGCACCTGTTAAGATAACAACTTTGATGTCATCTCTTGCTTCGATATCTTTAAGACATTCGTTAAGTTCTACGATTGTTTCTGTGTTCAGAGCGTTTAATGCCTTTGGACGGTTGATAGTTACCACTGCGATTTCGTTTTCGACTTCCATTAATAAATTGTTCATAATGTCGCCTCCTAAAAATATTTGGTTGATAGTTTGATGCAAAGCGACTGCCGTAATAAAACTTTGCATGCTAATTACTATATGAAAATTATAACGCTGGCATATGCGAATGTCAATGATTTTTCCGTTAAAAAAATGGCAAAATTCAATTTTTGTACATAGAAAAAAATAGGAATTTTTTGGACATTTTCACAATTAAGTTGAATTCAAAGGAATTCAAGACCAAAAAATGTTGTTAAAAAAGGTAAAAAAGATTGACAATACGTCGAAAAACATTTATCTTTATTTAATAAGAGAAAGGGAGTGAAACAGGTGCAGCTGGAGGAATGCGTGAATTACTTGTTGACAACGGCGCAACATTCTGTTTTTTTGAAAATGACCGAAAAGCTTTCAGCTTTTGACATTACTCCGGTTCAGTATGCGGTTTTGTATTGTTTATGGGAAAACGATAGAAGGAGTCCAAAGGAAATTGCCGAACGGTTAAAGTTGGAAAATTCCACTATATCCGGAATTCTGGAGCGGATGGAGAAGAAAGGCTTAATTGAGAGGAGCATCAGTAAAGAAGATCGGCGGTTTATTCAGGTGTTTGTGACCAAAAAGGGTGCGAGCCTGGAAAAGGATGTACTGAGTGCGGTTGAAGAAGTCAACGATGAGGTAATGGCTGTATTTTCTGAAGATGAATGTGAATCATTAAAAGCTCATTTGAGATTATTAGCTGGTGTAGATATTTAAAGGGTTGGAAACAACCCTTTTTTCTTCTATAATATATATTATAAATTTTATTTAGATGGGGAGGCTGGATATATGAAAGGAGAATTCAAAATGGCTATTGGCAGAACCGTCCGGGAGATTGCCCAGTATTATTCGTCCGAAGAGTCATTTGCGATAAAAACGGGAAAACATCTGCCGAACAGGGGGGCTATTATCGGAGTGATCAAGGATCTGCGGCGTGTGATGTTCCCGGGGTATTTTGGGACAGAGAATATTACGGACACAGCACCGGAGTATTTTATTGGTAATACGCTGACCGAGGTTTATGAGGTGCTGAAGGAGCAGATAGAAACGGCCCTGATGTATAAGAATGAAGAGAATAAGAGCGCTGAGGAGCTTTCTGTGCAGGCTGTGGAGATCTGCGAGTATTTTTTTGGGCGTCTGGCCCACATACAGAGATTGCTCTTGAAAGACGTTCAAGCCGGTTTTGACGGCGATCCGGCGGCTAAGAGTAAGGAAGAGATTATTTTTTCCTATCCGGGATTGTATGCTATTTTTGTGTACCGTATAGCACATGAACTTTATATAAAGAATGTTCCGTTTATTCCGAGAATTATGACAGAGCATGCGCACAGCCGGACTGGAATTGATATTAATTCCGGTGCCACGATCGGTGAATATTTCTTTATCGATCATGGAACAGGCATTGTTATCGGAGAGACCACGTGCATTGGCGATCATGTGAAATTATATCAGGGTGTTACGCTTGGTGCGCTTTCTACGCGGAGCGGACAACAACTGGCCGGAGTGAAACGGCATCCAACGATCAAAGATAAGGTGACGATTTATTCCGGTGCCACGATTCTCGGAGGCGAGACGGTGATCGGTGAAGAATCGGTAATTGCCGGCGGCTCATTTATTACCAGTTCGGTGCCTCCGAGAACAAAGGTTATCGTGAAGAGCCCTGAGTTGACATTTAAGGGGCAGTCTGGCGAAAATGATGTATGGGAATAGTTGTAAAATGAGAAAACATAGATTTTGTGATGATAAAGCCCTGTTTTACAGGAATGTATTTGCGTTGGTACTTCCAATGGCACTGCAGAATCTCATCAACGTAGGAATTACATCGGCAGATGTAATTATGCTTGGGAAAGTTGGAGAAATTGCCCTGTCATCCAGTTCACTGGCAGGGCAGATTTATTTTATCATGTCTCTGATTCTTTTTGGACTGACTTCGGGAGCAGCGGTAATTACCGCCCAGTACTGGGGCAAGAAAGATATCGAGACGATTGAAAAGGTCCTTGGTATATCGATGCGTATTGGATTGGGTGTTGGGCTTCTTTTTTTTGCGGCTGCCCAGCTTATGCCGACGACGTTGATGAAGGTTTTTACATCGGAACCGATTATTATTGACGAAGGTGTCAGATATCTTCGGATTGTATCATGGTCCTATCCGCTCGCCGCGGCTGCGGTGGTCTATTTAAATATTATGCGGAGTGTGGAACGGGTCATAATATCCACATTGGTGTATTCTATATCACTGGTCATTAATGTGATTTTTAATGCCATATTCATTTTTGGTCTTGGTCCGGCACCGGCCATGGGGGTCGCCGGTGCGGCCTGCGCCACGGTGATTGCTCATGTAGTGGAATTTGGTATTGTCGTATTTTATATTCTGAGGGTTAACCATTCTGTTTTTTTCAGATTGAAAAATCTGTTTATTCGGGAAAAGGCGCTGATGAAGGACTTTAAAATTTATGCGTTGCCGGTCATATTAAATGAATTAGCCTGGGGAACGGGGATTTCGGCTATTGCAGCCATTATCGGACATCTGGGAAGTGCGGCGGTGGCGGCCAATTCCATTACCCAGGTGACACGTCAGTTAGCGATCGTTGTGACAATGGGAGTCGCCAATGCAGCGGCAATCATTCTTGGACGGACGATAGGCGAGAAAAAGGAAGAGCTTGCCGTGATCTATGCGGATCGACTGGTAAAGCTGAGCGGACTTTTGGGAATCGGCGGCAGTGTGGTAGTTCTCTGTGTTCGGCCGATTGCCGAGCGGTTTATGACGCTGACCCCGGAAGCTGGTGCATATCTGCGTCAAATGATGATCATTATGGCTTTTTATGTGTTGTGCCAGTCGGTGGACGTTACGCTCATCGTAGGAGCCTTTCGGGCGGGCGGTGATACACGTATTGGCCTTTTGCTGGATTTTGTTTCTCTGTGGGCAATCTGTATTCCACTGGGTTTTGTGGGGGCCTTTTTTTTGAAATTCCCGGTATGGGGTGTTTATCTGTGCCTGACCTGCGATGAAATGCTGAAGCTTCCTTTTTCCTTTGCAAGATATCGCTCGCGGAAATGGCTGAAAAATATTACCCGATAAATTCTTATTATTGACATATGCCAATAATAAGAGTATGATAAGAAAGAAAGGAGATGTGCCCATGGCCAGACCGGCAAAATTCAGGAGAGTCTGTCGACTTCCCCTGTGTCAGGAATTCTATGGCGGCAAAGGGAATGATTCCGCTATAACGCTTACCGTGGAAGAATATGAAACGATTCGTTTGATTGACTATATGGGATTTTCCCAGGAGGAATGTGGGCGCCAGATGGGTGGTTCCCGGGCGACGATACAGGCTTTATATACGGAAGCACGGAAAAAATTGGCTCGTTTTTTAGTGGAAGGGACATCTTTGAAAATTGAAGGCGGGAATTATTCGCTATGCGAACAAAAAGCCAAAGGAAAGGGAGAAAAGAGAATGAAGATTGCAGTAACTTATGATAATGGTCAGGTGTTTCAGCATTTTGGCCATACGGAGCAGTTTAAAATTTATGAAGTAGAGAACGGACAGATAGTGTCAGCAGAAGTTGTAGATACCAACGGACAGGGTCATGGTGCTCTGGGCGGATTTCTTGCAGAGCAGGGCGTGAATGTCCTGATCTGTGGAGGCATCGGCGGCGGTGCAAGAAATGCACTTGCAGCGGCGGGTATTCAGTTGTTTGGCGGCGCCTGTGGAGACGCAGACGCACAGGTGGCTTCTTTCCTGGCAGGCAGTCTGAATTATGACCCGGATGTGATGTGCAGTCATCACGGCGAGGGCCATGGTGAAGGACATAATTGCGGCGGACATGGTCATCATGGCGGCGATCATGGCTGTGGAAACCACGGGTGTCATGCATAAAATGTAAAAATGAAAGAGGTTATTCTAAAATCAGCAGATTTCAGGATAACCTCTTTTTTGATAGAATAGATTATAGCTGACGGAAAGTATCCGGACGGAAAGCCCGGTTTTTCACGGCCTGGTCAATCTGTGCAAGAAGCATTGGAATGTCCTTATTAAAGGTACCGGCCAATGGAATATAGTTGGAAGCATGGTTCGCGCGGAATACAGTACCTTCACTGTCGATATTCTGAAGGAAAAGGGTCATTTCCTTAAAGATGGCGTCCGGTCCTTCCAACGGGTGGAATTCTCCGGCTTTCCACTGTTTATGAAGCGGTGTGCCGGGCTCGATGAGCAGGGTCAGAAGGCTGGCATATTCCGGTTTGATAGCAGAGATGACTTTTGCTGATTCTACTGCATGTTCTTCCAGATTTTCGATGCCGCCGAGACCGGAGATCAATGTGATAGAGGATTTTAAACCGGCAGCCTTTAATTTCTGACCGGCAGTAATGATTTCGGCCTGGGTCGCATTTTTCTTAACGGCTTTCAACACCTTGTCTGAGCCGGATTCGGCGCCCATATACACCATGTCCAGGCCGGCTTTCTGCAATGTTTCTAATTCTTCCGGTGTTTTTGCCAGCACATCCTTCGGAGCGCCGTAGGCGGTAATCCGATTAACTGTCGGAAGAATCTCGTGGATTTTGTCAATAATATAAAGTAAATCTCTTGTTTTTACGATTAAAGCGTCGCCGTCGGCAAGGAATACCCGTTCGATATCAAACATGTAGTATTTTTTTGCCATGATCATATCTTCAACTACTTCGTCCAGGTTACGGATGCGGAATTTTTTATCTTTATACATATTACAGAAGGTACACTCATTCCGGGCACATCCGATGGTGAGCTGGAGAATCAGACTGCGGGCTTCGCTTGGAGGACGGTAAACAATTCCCTCATATCTCATAATAATAAAACTCCTTTCCAAACTATTTTTTGACAATAGTTCGCATGCAAATCATTTTTTTCGTATTAGTATAACATACTTTCCCCAATTTGGCTATTGACTATTTAAAAGAATATAGTAAGGTAATTAATAAAGGATTTTTTAGGTGAAAAGATGAAGGTACTTTTAACAGCAATCAATGCAAAATATATTCATTCTAATCTGGCGGTCTACAGTCTGAAGGCAAATTGCGGCAGTTATGAGCCGCAGGTGAAGCTGATGGAATATTCCATCAATCAATATCCAGAAGAAATTTTTCAGAGCCTGTACCGGGAAAAGGCAGATGTGGTCTGCTTTTCCTGTTATATATGGAATATTGGAATTGTGGGGCAAGTGGCCGGGTGGCTGAAGCAGGTTATGCCCGGGATAAAAATCTGGCTCGGTGGTCCGGAAGTTTCCTTTGATATAGATGAACGGCTGAAAAAATGGAATTTTATTGATGGCATCATGTATGGCGAGGGCGAGGATACTTTTCGGGAGATGATGGCCTGCTGGAATGGTGAAAAAAATATCGAAGATATACTGGGGATTGGTCACCGGCAGAGGGATGGAAAAGTGCATGTCCATTTTCCAAGAGATTTTGTCAACATGAGTCAATTGAATTTTGTCTATACGCAGCCGGAGAAGTTTAAGAATAAAATTATCTATTATGAGACGAGCCGGGGGTGTCCATTCCAATGTAGTTATTGCCTTTCTTCAGTGGAGAAGGAAGTGCGTTTTCGGGATTTGAAACTGGTAAAGCAGGAATTGCAGCAGTTTATTGACTGGGAGATTCCTCAGGTAAAATTTGTGGACAGAACCTTTAATTGCCGTCGCGAACATTCCATGGAAATTTTAAAATTTATTAAAGCTCATGATAAGGGCAAGACGAATTTTCATTTTGAGATTACGGCGGACCTGTTGACGGAGGAAGAGCTGGATTTTATGGCCGGACTACGTCCGGGATTGATTCAATTAGAAATCGGTGTCCAGTCGACCAATCCGGCGACCCTTAAGGAAATCCGGCGGAATGTGTCCTTTGAGAAGCTTCAGGGGATTGTCCGGAGGATTCATGCGGGAAAAAATATTCATCAGCATCTGGACTTGATCGCAGGACTGCCTTTTGAGGATCTGGAACGATTCAAACAGTCTTTTAATGATGTCTACGCATTGAAGCCGGAGCAGTTTCAGCTTGGATTTTTGAAGGTGCTGAAGGGCTCTTATATGAGGGAAAAGGCGGGAGATTATGGTTTGATCTACCAACCTGAACCGCCTTACGAAGTGTTGGCTACCCGGTGGCTTTCCTATGATGACCTGCTTGTTTTAAAATCCGTGGAAGAGATGGTGGAGGTCTATTATAATAGCCGGCAGTTTGAGAACAGTCTCAACTGGCTGGAAAATTACTTTCCGTCGGCCTTTGTCATGTATGAGACGCTGGCCCGGTATTATGAGACAAAGGGACTGAACGGCATCAGTCATTCCCGGTTGGCCCGATATGAAATTCTTCTGGATTTTGTCCGGGAGAGCATGAAGGAAGAGGAAACCAATATTTTTGTGCAGATATTGACTTATGATTTGTATTTGAGAGAAAATGTAAAAAGCCGGCCGGCCTGGGCGCCGAACCAGGACACTTACAAGGGGTTGTATGTGGATTTTTTTAAGAATGAAGAAAATCGTTCACGCTATTTTTCAGGATATGAAGGATATACGACAAAGCAGATTCAGCGGATGACCCATATTGAGCGGTTTGACTTACCTGTTCGGACAGATATGGCTGGAACAGGTGCGGGAAAAGGACCGGTGTTCATCTGGTTTGATTATATGAACCGGGATCCGCTGACCTATAAGAGCCGAACGGTTGAGGTGAAATTATGGTAAACTCTTATGTATGTTTTGATCTGGAGACGACCGGACTTTCGCCGGAAAAGGATGAGATCATAGAGATCGGAGCCGTGAAAGTGGAGGAAGGCAAGGTAATTGAACGTTTTTCACGGTTCGTAAAGCCGGATCAACCGATTTCTCCGATGGTGACTGCGCTGACCGGTATCAGCAATGATATGGTGGCTGATGCGGGGCCTACAGATCAGACGATTTATGATTTCCTTTATTTTTGCGGAGAGTATCCGGTGGTTGGACATAACCTGATGTTCGATTATCGATTTACATACCGGTATGCGAAAAAATATTATATGGATTTTCAGAAGGAAGGGCTGGATACTTTAAAGATTGCGCGAAAGGTTTTGCCGGACTTGCCTTCGAAAAGTCTGGAGAATCTGTGCAGCCACTATGGTATTGTGAATTCCTCGGCTCACCGGGCTTATCACGATGCACTGGCAACAGCAAAACTGTATCAGACGCTCAAATATTATTTCGGTACATCGGAGGAAAAACTTTTTACGGCGGCGCCGCTGGTGTGGAAGCAGAAGAAAATCCAACCGGCGACAAAACGGCAAAAGGAATACTTGAAGGAATTGGCAAAATATCATAAAATAGACATTAATAGCGATTTGGAAACTCTGACCCGGAGCGAGGCATCCCGGATGATTGATAAGATTCTTTTTCAACATGGACGGATGGAGCGGCAGCGTGGGTCGTGGCCTGTGAAAAAGTAAGGAGCGGATAGAATATGAATCGTAAAACAAGAACAATGATTTCGAGAGTCATCGTTATATTGCTGGTCATTGCAATGGTGGCAGGAATTTTAGTTTCATTTTTATAAAATAAGGAGCTTTGAACATGCAGATTGGAAAAGTACCGGAGAATGTTTTAAAACGCTCGGTATTTAAACAGATAAAAATAAAAAGAGACGAAGTTTTGATCCATCCGGGGGTTGGTGAAGATTGCTCTGTACTGGAGCTTGCACCAGGAGAAGTGTTTGTCCTCTCTACGGATCCGATCACGGGGGCGGCTTCCGATATCGGCACACTGGCAGTCCATGTGACAGCGAATGATCTGGCTTCGGCCGGGGCCGAGCCGGTGGGCATACTTTTGTCCATGCTTTTGCCGCAAGACGCCCAGGAGGCCGATTTGAAATCTCTGATACGGGAGATCGAATCGGCCTGTGAACCACTAAATATAGAAGTTATCGGGGGGCATACCGAGGTGACACCGGTGGTGAATCAACCGGTGGTCACGGTCACAGGCGTAGGTAAAGTCAGGAAAGATGCAGTGATTTTTACCAGGGGCGCCCGGCCGGGACAGGATATTGTCGTGACCAAATGGATCGGGCTGGAAGGTACATCCATTATTGCCTCTGCCAAAGAAGCGGAGCTTCGGGCCCATTACAGTCAGGATTTTGTAGACCGGGCGAAGGGCTTTATCCGGTATATTTCCGTGGTAAAGGAAGCAATGCTGGCCCGGGACTTTGGTGTCTCGGCCATGCACGACATTACCGAGGGCGGTGTTTTCGGCGCTCTCTGGGAAGTGGCGGCTGCGGGTAATGTGGGTCTTTCGGTAGATTTGAAGAAAGTTCCTCTGAAGCAGGAGACGGTGGAAATCTGCGAATTTTTTGATCTGAATCCTTATCAGCTGATTTCCAGTGGTTCGATGCTGATTGCCTGCGATAAGGGACATGACCTTGTGGAGCTTTTGAAAAAAGAAGGTATTCATAGCGCAGTGATCGGTAAGTTTACAGATAATAATGATAAAGTCATTATTTATGACGAAGGGGAGACCCGTTATCTGGAACCACCTAAAACCGATGAACTTTACAATATTATATAGATTTTCTTGGAGGATTAGTCGAAATGAGTGAATTAAAAGAAAAAATTTTAGCAATCATGGAGAAGAACAGTAAGGTCAGTGTGGCAGATCTGGCTGTTCTTCTGGGGGATACGGAGGATAATGTATCCAGAGCTATTTACGAGATGGAACAGGACAAGATTATTTGTGGATATCACACCCTGATCAACTGGAATAAAGTGAATAACGAGAAGGTTATCGCTATGATCGAAGTACGTGTAACACCGCAGAGAGGACAGGGCTTTGACCGGATTGCGGAGCGCATCTATAATTTCAGCGAGGTAAACTCGGTATATTTGATTTCCGGTGGTTTTGATCTGATGGTCATGCTGGAAGGAAAGACACTGCAGGAGGTTGCCATGTTTGTTTCCGATAAGCTGTCACCGCTGGATTCGGTACTCAGCACAGCGACCCATTTTGTGTTGAAAAAATACAAAGAACACGGGACGATTTTTGTTTCCCAGAGCCCTCGTGAAAGGATGTTGATTACACCGTGAAAAATCTGTTGGCAGAACGGACCGTGGGGATTAAACCCTCCGGTATTCGAAAATTTTTTGATTTAGTATCCGAGATGGACGACCCGGAGGTGATCTCCCTCGGTGTTGGCGAGCCGGATTTTGACACGCCGTGGCATATCCGGGAAGAAGGTATTTATTCGCTGGAACGGGGACGGACTTTTTATACGTCCAATTCCGGCCTGAAGGATTTAAGAAATGCAATTTGTGATTACCTGAAGCGGACCTATCAGGTAGAATATAATCCGGAAACAGAGGTCATGGTCACTGTCGGCGGGTCAGAAGCCATCGATATTGGTCTGCGGGCCGTGTTGAATCCGGGGGATGAGGTCATTATCCCTCAGCCAAGCTATGTGTCTTACGAGCCATGTACTGTTTTAGCCGGAGGAAAACCCGTGATCTTGGAACTTCAGGAGAAAAATGAGTTCCGTCTGACGAAGGAAGAACTGCTTGCAGCCATTACACCGAAGACCAAGGTGCTGATTCTTCCATTTCCAAATAATCCGACGGGTGCCGTGCTCCGGCGCGAGGATTTGGAAGATATTGCGGAAGTCTGTATTGAGAAAGATATTCTCGTTATGTCGGATGAGATTTACAGTGAGCTGACTTATGGGGCCAAGCATGTGACCATTGCATCTTTGCCGGGAATGAAAGAACGGACGATTTTAATTAATGGTTTCTCCAAAGCCTATGCGATGACCGGATGGCGTCTTGGCTATACATGCGCACCCCATATTATTTTGGAGCAGATGCTGAAAATTCATCAGTTTGCCATTATGTGCGCGCCGACAACAAGTCAGTACGCCGCAGTGGAAGCCTTGAAAAATGGGGATAAAGATGTGGAAGAGATGCGCATTTCCTACAATCAGCGCCGACGCTTCCTCGTGCATACCTTCCGTAAAATGGGCCTGAAATGCTTTGAACCCTTCGGAGCCTTTTATGTATTTCCGAGTATCAAGGAGCTTGAAATGACTTCGGATGAGTTTGCTATGGAGCTTTTAAACCGGGAAAAAGTTGCGGTTGTTCCGGGAACGGCTTTCGGTGAATGTGGTGAGGGCTTTCTGCGTATTTCCTACGCCTACTCGCTGGATGAGTTAAAACATGCGACGGACCGCATTGCCCGGTTTGTTGCGGAAATTCGTAAAGAAAAAGGATTGATTTAGTTGCTGAATATTGTATTATTAGAGCCGGAGATTCCGGCAAATACGGGGAACATCGGGCGAACCTGCGTGGCGACAGGGTCCAGACTGCACCTCATTGAGCCTCTGGGGTTTCAGATTAATGAAAAGCAGCTCCGTCGGGCCGGAATGGACTACTGGAAAGATCTGGATGTGACTGTCTATGATAACTTTGCCGATTTCCTTGAAAAGAATCCCGAGTGTCAGGGGAAGCTCTATATGGCGACGACCAAGGCAAAACATGTCTATACGGACGTGGCCTTTGAGGAAGATGCCTACATTATGTTCGGGAAGGAAAGCGCCGGAATTCCGGAGGAAATTCTCGTGGAACATGAAGAGTTTTGCGTGCGGATACCAATGCTTGAAAACATCCGTTCCCTGAACCTCTCAAATTCTGTGGCTATCGTGCTTTACGAAGCGCTGAGGCAGCAGAATTTCAAACAGATGCAGCTCCTCGGTGAGCTTCACCGACTTCACTGGAAAAAATAGAGATTAAAGATACCCGCCGAAGAGCGCCTGAGAAATAGGGGCTTCGGCGGGGATTTTTTAATCAAAGAACATAAGAATCCGAAGGTTTGGAGTGAAGTGAATCATATAAGTCTCTCTTCGCAGACCTTCTGGATAGTGAGTTTTAAAATAGGTCAGAGCTTCTTCCAGAAATTCTTCCGTAACGCCAATATGTTCAGATATTTCATATCGGTTTCGGCAGCCAGCTTTAAAAGCTGAGAATAAATCTTCCGGAGAAATAATTTTTTTGTAAGCCCAGATTCGAGCTTTATACTCTTGTTTCCTATTGGCTGTCACGGTCTGGTCCAGAATATTTCCGAAAGAAGTTTCATGATGGCCGAGTTCTTCGGCAAGAATACAGGTTTTTTCCCTTGTTGTTTCCAGCTTTTGATTTAATGCGATAACACCGTCCATATAAAGGCCTTTAATCTGGTCGCTGTCGAAATTATAATGAACGATATCGATTCCTTCTTCATAAGCTTCGTTTTCCAGGCATTCAAGTTTGTCCATAAGCAACACCTCCTATGAAAGAGTATACTTTAAAGCAGTGTCCAATAATCAGGACTTTGCTTTTCTTTTTTTAACAAATTCCGCAAACTGGCGAATTTCATTTAATTCTTCTTCGGTATATTCGGTACCGTCAAAATGAGCCGCCATCGTTACCGGTGCGCTTTGTTCATCGACAAAATACTCTATATTTACTCCTAAAATTCCCGCAATTTTTGATAAAACTTCTATATCTGCTTTCTTACTGTCCCGTTTAATAATCGAATAAATTGTCTGTGGGGACACACCGATTTTTTTCGCAAGTTCATTTGCGTTTGTTCCGTTTGCTTCCATCAATTCAGATAATTTGCTTCCAATGCCCATGTTCATCCACTCCCTGTTCTTTAAATATAACACATTTTTTGAAATTATGCAAATGAATAAAAAATGCTTGACAAAATTATTTAAAAGCGTATATTATAAAAACATAAATTATGCAATTGCATAATAAATCGAAGGGGGGTGTAATTTTGAAGTTTTTGGATATCTATAATGCGCTCATTGGCATGCTTGTTACTTTGCTGATGGCTATATTCGGAGATTACTGGTACATTTTTGTTGCCTTTATGATCTTCAATATGCTTGATTGGCTGACAGGATGGTATAAGTCCAGAAAATCAAGGACAGAAAGCAGCCTGGTTGGCCTTCAAGGAATTTTAAAAAAACTGGGATACTGGGTTATCATTGCTGTGGCATTTCTTGTAGCAAGTGTTTTTGTTCATATGGGCGATGACATTCTGCATATGGATTTAGATTTTCTTATGATGGTCGGATGGTTTACACTGGCATGTCTCATGGTAAATGAAGTTCGAAGCATTTTGGAAAATCTGGTGGAATGCGGATGCAATGTGCCGATGGCGCTCATAAAAGGTTTGGCCGTGACCGAAAAACTGCTTGCTGATGAGGCGGCGTGCAGCAGTCTGTTGGTTGATGACGGCAAGAAAGAAATCAAAGAAAAGGAGAATGATTAAGATGAAGGAAAAAAGAGAATTTCGAAAGGAATGTGTAAAGCATTTTGAAAATGCGGACCATACGTTTACAGCGGCTGTATATGGACAGCCGGTACATTATATGAAAAATGGTGAATGGAAGGATATCGATAATTCTATTGTGTTAAATCAGGAAGGACGCTATGAAAATAAGGGGAATGACTTTCAGGTCAGCTTTGCAAAGGAAGCATCAGATGAGAAACTTATCACTGTTTCAAAAGATGGCCATGGACTTGAATGGAAGTTATTGAATAGTCTTCCGGCGCCAATCTTTATGAAAAAGAATAAATCTAAGGCAAAAAATATGGAGGTCGCCAACTTAAAATCCAAAGTTACATATAAAAATGTTCGGAATGGAATGGATTTGGAATATATACTATCTTCCAAAGATTTAAAAGAGAATATTATATTAAGCAGGCCTCTGGAAGATGGTTGTCTGACTTTTGAGATTAAGACAGATTTGGAGCCAATCAAAAAAGATAACAAAATCATATTTGTAACAGAAGGAAAAGAGAGTGTCTTTACGATGGCGGCGCCATATATGTTTGATGCAGACGGTCAGATGTCCTATGGCATTGATATTCAGTGCCATTTGATGGAAGAGGAAGGCAAGATATTGTATATGATCATTCCGGACAGGGAGTGGCTGAATGCCTCCGAACGAAAATGGCCTGTGACGATTGATCCGATTATATCAAGTTCTACGGATTATGAGAAGATTTCCGATACGCGAATATGTTCAAAATATCCAAATGATAATTTTGGAGAAAATATGGAACTGATTGCCGGAAAATCTACGAGCGTGGGTACGGCGCGAAGCCTTATAGATTTTGAGCTTCCTGTATTAAAACCAGCGGATATGGTCATTAAGGCGATTTTTAATGTGACATGCTTTTCTGATTACAGGGTATCTCATCAGATTCACCTTCACCGAATTTTAGATAGTTGGAATTGTTATAAGGTAACATGGAATACAATGCCGAGATATGACAGTAAGATTATTGATTGTAATATTTTTACAGATGAAGTTGGAAAAAGTGTTCAGTTTGATATTACTGAGCTGGTGAAAGACTGGTATAACAACGGGAATAAGCATGGAGTTATGTTAAAAGACAGCGATGAAGCCGGGGCTTATGTGGAGTTCCTTGCAACAGATACATCTGAAGCTTATATGGCGCTGCGTCCAAAGGTGTTTATTCAATATGTAAATTATACAGGTATTCAGGATTTCTGGACATATCATTCCCAGGATGTACGGCGAGCCGGCCAAGTTTTTGTTAATGATTATAATGGAAATTTGATTTATAAGCATGCAATCGATACCATTTCCGGGAATCGAATGCCTTATACATTGGAACTGGTTTACAATACAAATGATATGGATTTAGACATTGGTTATGGAAAAGGCATGCGATTGAATTATCATCAGCAAATCGGGTTAAAAACAATTGATGGAACCCAGTATTATGAATGGATTGACGGAACGGGCACACGGCATTATTTTAAGCATGATTCAGATACGTCGAAATGGCTTGATGAGTTAAATCAGGATATTGAGCTGACAATCGGAACATCAGTTGCCGAAAAATATGTAATCAGCAATAAGTCTGAAGATAAATTGATTTTTAATTCCGGTGGCTTGCTGGTGAAAATTAAAGATATAAACGATAATGCTTTGACAATTACTTATGAAAATAATTGTATTAAAACAATTACAGATGGTGCGGGGCGTATACTCAGCGTTGGTTTTTCCGGCAATAAGATTATGACGGTTACAAATACGGAAGGGCACGAAAAAACGTTTGCGATTTTTAATGGATATCTGGTCGGAATCCAGGACTTTGATGCAAAGGAATTGTCTTTAGAATATACAAATGGTCTGTTGACTTCTGTTGAAAACTTTGACGGTTATAGAATGGTATATACTTATACAGGCAATCCGACCAGGGTGGAAACTGTTAAAGAGTATGTTGGAGGCGATTCCAAGCGGACGTTAACTGTGGAGTATGGCTGCAATATCAATAAGTTTACAGATGAAAGAGGCCGGGCGGAGTCGTACCTGTTTAATCATGCCGGGCAGACTGTCAGCATTAAAAATGATGAAGGATATGCACAGGTGCAGGAATATCTGGAAGAAGGCGCTGCCGTTAACAAGTTATCGAAGGTATCCAAATTGCAGTATACGGCGCCGCAGTTACTGAAAAATCCGAATGTGTTTGATGAAGCTATGTGGACCGGATACGCGCTTAATGGTTCTTCCGCAACATTAAATACGGATACGGCGTATACCAGACAGGGGAATATGTCGTTGAAGCTGGAATCTGCAAATACAACTTCTTATGGAAGATATGGACAGTATATTTCGCTGACAAAAGGGAAAACATATACATTCTCTGCCTATGTACGAACAGCAAATGAAATATCGTATGGTTCAGATGCAGGAACATATCTCAGGGTTGAATACAAAGACAGCGCCGGAAATTATCAGGGAGTTGAGTCTCGAAGAGTAAAAAATACTTATGGTGAATGGACATTGCTGGATGTGACGTTTACACTTCCGTTTGATTCAGCTTCCACAGATGTCATCTTTTACGTGATTCAGCTTCATTTCAGAGGGATTAGTTATGTGGATTGTCTCCAGGTGGAAGAAGGAAAGGTTGGAAATCGAAGAAATCTGGTAGAGAATAATGATTTCACATATGATTTGTATAAGTTTACTCGTTCCAGCACGCTTGAAGACAGGGATAAGTTGCTTGATATTTCAGAGATTGCCGAAGATTCTTCTGGTGACAGTGAAAATAATGTTTTAAGCGGTACGGTGAATGCGGATGTTCTTAATGTTCGTTCAGGACCGGGGACAAATTATTCTGCCATAACTCAGATTAGTAACGGGCAGATGGTCACGGTCCTGGAAACAACAACAGGCAGTGGAATGACCTGGTATTATATTCGATTTGCGTTAAATGGAGCAACCTATACAGGCTACGTAGCTGCCGAATATATTACATTACTGTCAGCTGACGTTCGCACAGGTACGGTAAATGCTGATATCTTAAATATGCGTACAGGTCCGGGAACTGGATATACCGCCATTGCTCAGCTGACTTACGGTACAGGTGTCACGATTTTGGCAAACACTTCCGGAGATGGTATGCAGTGGTTCCAAATTTCTGTTCTTATTAATGGTACGGAATATACCGGGTATGTGGCGGCCGAATACATTACAGAGACAACAGCCAGCGGCAACGGAAACGGCCCGGTGAATACGGAGGAAATTCCTCAGAATACTGGCGCTTTGAATTCAAAAGTCATGCGTATGGTTGGAAATCCGACAGCGGAAAAACGTTTAAGCCAGACAATTCCTGTTTCGGGTAAGGCAAATGATTCCTATGTTATCAGCGGATGGGGATGTGGCAATCCGCTCCCGAAAAACGACAGCCGGGCATTTGGCGTGGAGCTGGAATTCAGTTATACGGATGGAAGTAAAGAAGCTTTTGTGGAGAATTTTGCCAGTGATTCCAATCAGTGGCAGTATGTAAATAAGGTTGTTATCGCAAAGAAAGATTATACGACCATTAAGGCAAGTTATTTGCTTAAAAATAATGCCAATAAAGTGTATTTTGACGGATTGTCAGTGTACAAAGATGAATACTGGCCGAGTTTTACCTATGATGATAAGGGAAATGTGGTTTCGTGTACGGATGCACGAAATAAAAAAACAACCTTTGCCTATGATGAAAAAAATAATATTACAAAGATTACAACGCCGAAGGGCGCTGACTTTAAATATGTATATGACAGCAAACATAACATCACAGAAGCCACAACAGCAACAAACAAAAAATATAAGTTTACCTATGATAATTATGGCAATGTAACTTCTGTGCGTTTGGTGAATCCGAATAACGAGAACCAGTATATCCAGTCGGACATGACATATACAAGCGATGGCAATTATCTGTCGAAAAATACGGATTGTTTTGGCAAAACCGTTGTTTATGAGTATGGCACAGTAAACGGTAATCTTAAATCAATGACGGATGTTAATGGTAAAAAGACCAGTTATGCTTACGATATGATGGGGCGGCTGACTTCTGTGAGCCGGACAAATAAAGTTAATGGTACAGACACAACAATTGCCAATAATTATACTTATGAAAATGATCGCCTGAAAACGATTAGTCATAATGGAATGAATTATATATTCAACTATGATTCCTTCGGAAATCTGGCACAGGCCCGGGTGGGTAGTCGTACATTGGTGACAAATACTTATAAGATGAACGGGAGCCAACTTAATAAGTCTGTTCTTGGAAACAATACGGGTGTAAGCTATGAATATGACCAATATGACCGCGTTGTTCGGGAAAAATCCGTCAAGAGCGATGGAACCGTGGTGACAGAATTTGAGTATCTGTATGACCATGACGGCAATCTGGTGGGCGTTGAGGATAAAGTGAATAATGAAAAACAGCACTATTTTTACAGTATTTCCAATCAACTGGCCCGTACAGAAAGTTCGACAGGCGCATCTGTTCAGTATATGTACGATGAAAATGACACATTGAAGGCGGTACGTTCAACTTACAATGATGTATCAAAGCAGATGTCGTATGAATATGATGCCGATTATAAAGAGACAAAGACAATAACCATGGGTGGAAAGAATCTGATATCGGAGTATGACGCTCTTGGGCGGGTGACGACGCAGCGGTTTAATACAGATAATCTTTTTACTGTGACTTATGGATATCGTGACGGAGCCAATGGTTCCAGTTCAGCTATGATTCAGAGTCTCAGTAATAATGGGCGTTCGACTTCTTATCTTTATTATGATGACGGAAATATCCGGCAGATACAGACACCATGGACGACGCAGACGTTTGAATATGATGATATCGGTCAGCTGATCCGAGTGAATGATGATGATACCGGATTTACGACAGTATACAGCTATGATGCCGGGGGTAATATGACATCTGAAAGAGTATATGCCTATACGACCGCGGCCGTACCGACAACCGAACTGCTCAGCCAGAGAACTTTCACCTATGATGCGGAATGGAAAGACCAGATGCTGACCTGCGGAGGTAAGGCTCTAACCTATGATGGTGTAGGTAATCTATTATCCTATGATGGCGTGACCTTCAACTGGACAAGAGGCCGACGGCTTAGTGGCGTGACAAAGGCCGATGGAACGAAAGTAGCTTATACATATAATCATAGCGGACAAAGAGTATCTAAGACGATCGGCGGTGTAAAACATACTTATTTTTACAGCGGAAATCTGTTGATGTGTGAAAAAGCTTCTGGACTGGATATGAGATTTTCTTACAACAGTGTTGGAAATCCTGTCTCCATCCTGTATAATAATGTTGAGTACTACTATGTGAAAAATCTGCAGGGAGACATTATCGGATTGATTGATGCGGCAGGAACATGGGTGGTTGAATACAGCTATGATGTCTGGGGAAATATCCGAAGTGTATTTGGAACGATGGCTTCAACTCTCGGACAGGATAACCCAATCCGTTATCGTGGGTATTATTACGATACTGAAACGAAGCTTTACTATGTATCCAGCCGTTACTATAGTCCTGAATTGTGCCGATTTATTAGTTCGGATGACGTGGAACCATTTGTAAAGTTTCATGAAAATTCTGTGCAGTACAATTTATATGCTTATTGTTGGAACAATCCTGTCAATATGTTTGACAGGGATGGCGAGTGGCCAGAGTGGGTAAAAAAAGCTGTTGCAGTTGTTGCTGTAGCAGCGGTAGTTGTAGCGGCAACTGTAGTAACGGTAGCAACATTTGGTGCTGGTTCCATTGCTGGAGTGGCAGCTATAACAGCAACGGCGACTTTTGCGGCGCGGGCAACCGAGGTGGCTGTTTTGCAGGCACGAAAAAGCAGAGCCGAAGGGTTAGATACGAAAAAAATTGCAACTAACGTTGCAGAAGCTATTTATGACAATGGGGCACCTATTATTGGCAAAACTCCTGGCACAAAGATGATAAGCATTGGAGTTCATCATGGGTTGAATGTTCAAATTGAAGAAATATTTGGTGGGAAAGCAAGTTTTAGTGGAACTTTAAAATCATCAGGTGGGAAGGTTGTTCCATATGGATTTGTTGCTTATAATTGGGCGCATGTACTATACTCTTTGTTTTGTAGAAATCCTATGGCGAGAGCAAAAAAAAGGAGGTATTCTTTAAGATGAGAAATATTGTAGATAAAATATTGTGGATAATAAACATGATTTCCTTTTTGTCGATGATTTTTTGGGCAATAGATGGATATGTCTATGAGATTTTGGGACCGGAGATATATGAAAAAATGCTTAGTTGGTTAAAGGTCCCATGGAATTACAAACAATCTTTGAAAATAGCATATATTTGCTTAATAATCTTTATTATTACATGTTTTATTCGTGCAAAATTTTTTGGGAAATAGCAGCTATGAACAAATACGATTAAAAAAGACTGGGATTGTTATGTATCTAACTTGATGGAATTTATTGTCTATATGGATTGAGTAATAATGACTGGAAAAAGTGATACTGAGCAGGAGTTCTGATTTATCATAGAAAAACTGCTCGGTATCCGTAACAAATTAGGAAACTATGAAAGGAAATCTGCACCAAAAACAAAGCCTGTTGTTGATATAACATGGAAGTTGACTAATGAAATGAGAAAAAATGCCGAAGAATTAAGGGAATATGAGAAAAACTATGGACTTATATTGGCAGCATTATATTTTATAAATAAAGTAAAAACAGGTGACGATTGGGATTTGAAAAATCAGTCAAATTGGAGTTTTAGTGATAATTTTACTTACACATTTAACGGGATAGCATTAAGAAATGACGATATAGGAAATATACACTATGGGTATGTAGGACGTGAATTATTTGGAATAGATATTCTTCTTATAGGAGGAGGCGCATATCAAGTTAAGACGGATTTTCCCAATATTCAGTGGAAACATTTTTATGCTTTATTTGATGATCCACGAGATCAATTAATGGTTATTTTTGGATCCATATTATGGGACATAGATAGGGTAAATTCATATTTTAAATTCTAAATTCTTGTCGCCTGCTTTCAAAAAATGATAATAGTTTTGAAAGCAGGCAGACTAAATGTATTTAGGAAAGGGAGATGAATGGAGTATGACGAGAAATTTAAAGAAGCTTAGTTTATTGTGCGCGGCAGTGGTTTTGATAAATTTTTTAAGTTCTTGGTATTATGAACAATTGTTTTTTCACTTTTTTGTTCTCTATTCTATTCTGGATATGCTATTCTTTTTCTTATTCATTGCATGTGGTATATGGGCGGTGAAATATTTAAAAGGAAATCATAAATCAATTAAGGATTTTATTCCTATAATTTTGGTTGTTGTATACCTTATGTATTTATTAAGCGGAAGCCAGAATAAGCTGAATTTTAGAGTGTATAAAAATGTGAGATATGAAATTGTTGAAATGGTAGAAAACTATCAACTTGGTGAATCTGAAGAGAAGGGATTCGTCGAACTTCCTGACAAATATAAAAAATGCTCTTCCGGGGGAGATATTTTAATATATCGGAATAATGATGAATGTATGATTGGATTTTGGGTTAAGAGAGGATTTTTGGACAGTGGCTTTTCTATGTTTGTTTATAAATCTGATGATAATGCGATGAATATAGAGCAGGTGGTAAGAGAATGTTTGTGGGATGGTTATGAAGTAAATTCGGAACAAAAGGAGAAACAGTGGTATTACATAACTGCCAGAGAAAGAAATGAGTAACTTCCAAAGTCAAATTGAATCATAGGAGAGAAGACATGTACAATCTTGATGGAATTTATTGTCTATATGGATTGAGCAATAGTGGCTGGAAAAAAGTGATACTGAGCAGTAGTTCTGATTTATCATAGAAAAACTGCTCGGTATCCGTAACAAATTGAGAGGAGGCTTCGGAGAAGATGGAAACGAAAACGAAAATTATGTGGATGAAAGTTTTTATGATATTTTATATATTCTGTGGCGTAGTGGGTTTTTATGCGGCGCTTAAAACAGAAAATATATTGGTTTTCGTTATTTTTATAGTCATAATATTGATTTTGTCGATACCGGGGTTATATTTTGCAGCCAGAATTGATGCTCAGCCATGGACTTTGAAAGTGGAACCTTTAATTAAAACGCTGAATGTAAGCAGCTTTGAAGACTTCAAGAATCGATTGTTTCAGGAGGCAGAGCAGGAAGGCTTTGGAGATGTGCAAACGGTGGTATCAGACAACAATATAGAAACAGTATTGGCGTTTAAATGTGAAAAAAGGGAGTTGACTATATTACAAACTTTTTGGACGGATGCGTTTGACGAGGATACTTTAAGAAAAATGACGGATTTATTCTGGGAAGTAACAGAAAAGAAAATTGGAGAGGGAAAAATACAGAAGTATGATGTTCAACTGATTCAATGTATCTGTATCCGTCAGCTAAATGAACAGGCTGATGAATTTGTCCATCGGAATCTTCTTCAGAATATGGGACAGTACCAGAGTCTGAGTGTGATTACCTTTGACGAAAGGAGAATTTATATTTGTCAGACCAATTATAAATCTTTTGATAAACGGTTCAGAAAAGTAGAAGCCCTCCTCTTAAAGATTTTAAACAATCTTTTAGCTTAAAAACAAAGGGGAGAGGCCCATAAAGAAGGAGAGAATAATGTCCAGGAAGAAAATTATTGTTTTGGCGATAGTCTTGTTTTTTCTGATTAATATTTGGGGATTTTTAAGCGGCAATATTTCTTTAAAATTCAGCAGGACAAAGAGGGCTGAAACAGAGGCTGTAGCAGAAGACTCGAGGGAGAAGATTATTATTGAAGAAACAGCGGCAGGAGCAGATGATGAGACGCAGCAGGCCGAACAAGTTGTTTATTATCCCACAGAAGAAGCATTAATTGAAGAAGAATCTAAAGGAACTTCGAACTATTTTATTGTAAGAGGGGATAATACATTACTGTTTTTCCGTGAGGAAGATTCAGACGGAATTAAAAGTTTTTATGTGCTTGCATTTGTAATAGAAGCGGACGGCTATTACTATAGCCAAGACACGATGAGAGTGAAGAACGCATCAGAACAAACACTTCAAATAAATCAGGGAGAATATTATATTTATTTTTATGTTGAAGACAAAGATGTAGTGGAGGACAGTCTGGGAGGAGAATTTCAGCGGGTTCCGGCCGGTGACGGCGTGGAATTATTAGCAAGATATATTGATTGTCCAATAGAGGAATATGAGCTGTACATAAATGGAGTGTTAATGGATTTAAGTGATGGGTACAACCTGGGAGATAAATCGTCGGAAGACATACCATTTTATACATTGGAAGACTATATATCAGCGCTTGGGCTTGGTGAAAAATATTTACTTGTGCAGGGAGACAGAACCTTATTAATTGTGGAAGAAAGCGGTGAGGGCAATGCTTCGGACACGTTGCGTTTTTCATTTGCCGCGGCTGAAAAAATCAATGGCGCCTATTATGATAGGGGGGAAAATGTAAAGAGCGGTCAGGTGTTGTTAAGGCGGTATATGATTGAAGAAGTACAGGGCGAGTATTATATGCTGTATCTCCGTGGGGCGGAAGAAAATACCGAAATATCAGATAACAGGGAAGGCGTTTTTCAGGAAATGGAAGTATCAAATAATGCTGTAGTTGGAGCAAAGTACATAGACTGCCCAATAGAAGAATATGAATTCTATATTGATGGATGGCGGTTAGACTTGAGTGGGGCTTACGAGTAAAGATACAATGCGGAGCCGGGAACCATATCACAGGTTTCCGGCTCCGTGCCGTTTTGGGTATAGACCTAATGGGAATACTGTATTTTATTGTTTTTCCAGCAGGGCTTCCCGTTTGTTCAGCATTTTGTTGAAACGCCGCTGGAACAGGGTGAAGGTAGTGGAAGCGGCGATAAAATCGGAAATCGGCTCGGCCAGAAATACCGCAAATACCTTATCTGCGAAGAAGTTCGGCAAAATGTAAATGAGGGGGATCAGCAGAATGATTTTTCGAAGCAGGGCCAAAAAGAGGGAAATTTTTGCCTGGCCAATGGCGACGAAGGTCTGCTGACAGGCCATCTGGATACCCATCATGAAGCCGGTGGCCAGATAAATTCGTAAAGCCCAGGAAGCCATGTCTTTTAACTCCTGGTCGCTGGCGAAGACACCGACGAGGAGTCCGGGAGCGGCCATATTCAGGAGCCAATACAGGGTGGCGAAGGCGACACAGGAAATAAAGAGCAGCCGGAAGGCCTGCTTTACGCGTTCTTTATTGCCGGCGCCGAAGTTATAGCTGATGATAGGCTGTGCGCCCTGGGTCAGTCCGGACAGGGGCAGAGACAAAATCTGCATGATACTTGTCAGGATGGTCATGGAGCCCACCGCCAAATCTCCGCCGTATTTTTGCAGAGAGGTATTAAAGCAAATGCTCAGCAGGCTCTCGGTGCTCTGCATAATAAATGGCGACAGGCCAAGCGCCAGGACCGGCATCAGGATTCCTTTGGAAATTTTCATATTTGAAATATGGATTTTTAATGTGGTTTTCTTTCCGGTCAGGAATTTGAGAACCCAGACAGCCGAGATACACTGGGAGATAATGGTGGCCAGTGCAGCGCCTCGGACGCCCATATGTAAACCAAATATAAGAATCGGGTCTAAAACGATATTGATAACAGCGCCGATAACGACAGTAAACATGCTGATCTTGGCAAAACCCTGAGCGGAGATAAAGCTGTTCAGTCCCAGAGAAATCATTACAAAGATTGTACCGATAACATAGATATTTAAGTATTCTATGGCATAAGGGAGGGTGTCACTGCTGGCACCGAAAAGCTGGAGCAGTGTCCGGCCTCCGATGAGAAAAGCCGCTGTCAGGGTGACGGCAAGAATAATCAGAGCGGCAAAACAATTACCGAGAATTCGCTCGGCTTCATTCATATTTTGTTCACCCATTCGGATAGATGCCTGGGGCGCACCACCCATACCAATCAGGCAGCTGAAAGCAGAGATTAATATAATAATAGGAAAGCATACGCCGACGCCTGTCAGGGCCAGTGTTCCGATTTCGGTGATATGGCCGATGTAAATCCGGTCCACAATATTGTACAGCATGTTAATAATCTGGGCAGTGATGGCCGGCAGAGCGAGTTGGAACAACAGTCGGCTGATTTTTTCTGTACCCAGTTTATTCGGTGTATTTTGATTCACTTTAGAACCCCCTTAAAAACTTGTATATTCACGTTCAGATTATCATAACATATTCATTGGAAGAAAACAAGAAAAGGCAGTCTTCGTTGCCAAAGTCTGATGAATGTGTTATGATTACAATGATTAAATGCGACCAGCAAGGAGTGATATAAAATGAAGTATGATGTAATTATTATTGGGGCCGGGCCATCCGGTATTTTTTGTGCATATGAGCTGATTCGCAACAATCCGGAAATGAGAATTTTGATGATTGAAAAGGGCCGGGCCATTGAGAGTCGGAACTGTCCAAAGCGGACAACGAAAAAATGTGTCGGCTGCAAACCCTGCTCGATTACGACGGGTTTTGCCGGAGCCGGAGCATTTTCCGACGGCAAATTATCCCTTTCTCCGGACGTCGGTGGAAATCTGCCGGAGATTCTTGGATATGACCGGACCATTGAATTATTAAATGAAGCAGATAAGATTTATCTGGAATTTGGCGCAGATGAACGGGTATATGGTCTGGAGGATTATGCGGCGATTGAACGTATTCGAACCAAAGCTATCCGTGCCAATCTGAAACTTATCGAATGTCCGATCCGTCATCTTGGTACTGAGGAAGGATATAAGATCTATACCCGGCTTCAGAATCATTTGATGGCTGCTGGTGTGGAGATTCGGTTTATGACCATGGTCCAGGATATTATTATTGAGGATGGTATGGCAAAGGGTGTTGTCACGGATAAAGGTGAAACCTTCTATGCGGATGAAATCGTTGCCGGTGTGGGCCGGGAAGGTTCCGAATGGTTTTCACATATTTGCCAGAGCCACGGCATTGATACAAAGGTCGGAACGGTAGATGTGGGTGTCCGCGTGGAAGTCCGGGATGAAATTATGAAAGAGCTGAATGAAAAACTGTATGAGGCGAAGCTCGTTTATTACACACCGACCTTTGATGATAAAGTGCGGGTATTCTGCACAAATCCGTCGGGGGAAGTGGCTACAGAATATTATGATGAGGGACTGGCTGTTGTCAATGGACACGCCTATAAATCTCAGGATTTGAAAACAAAGAATACGAACTTTGCCATTCTTGTATCGAAAAACTTTACGTCACCGTTTAAATCTCCGATTGAATACGGTAAATATATTGCCCGTCTGGGAAATATGCTCTGCGATGGAAAGATTCTTGTTCAGCGGTACGGCGATTTCAAGCGGGGCCGCCGGACGACGGATGAACGTATGATCCGAAATAATATTACGGCGACGTTAAAGGATGCGGTGCCGGGAGATTTATCACTTGTATTCCCGCACCGGATCATGGTGGACATCGCCGAGATGATCGAAGCACTGGACAAGGTCACACCGGGTATTGCCAGTGATGAGACGCTGCTCTATGGGGTGGAGGTTAAGTTTTACTCCAATAAAGTTCTGGTCAATGATGATTTTGAGACAAATATCCGGGGACTTCGGGCCATGGGAGACGGAGCATCTGTGACCCGGGGGTTACAGCAGGCTTCGGCTAATGGTCTGGCAGTGGCACGAAGTATTTTGAAAAAGAAACATGCGTGATTCGGAACTGTATACCCGGTTAATTGAATACAGCCGGAGTCGAGCTTATCCTTTTCATATGCCGGGACATAAACGGCAGATGATGGCCATGGAAGATCCCTATCGATTTGACCTGACAGAGATTGACGGATTTGACAATCTTCATGGGGCTGAAAATTTACTGAAAAGGGCGCAGGAGCAGGCAGCATCCCTTTACGGCTCGGAGGAAAGTCATTTTATGGTCAACGGGAGTACAGGAGGCCTTCTGTCAGCTATCGGCGGTGTGACTCACCGGGGTGATCGGGTACTCGTCGCGAGAAATTGCCACACAAGTGTATATCATGCTCTGGAACTGAATGGGCTGCGGCCTGTGTATTTATGGCCGGAGCTTGACGAAGGACCGGGAATCTACCAGGGACTTACTTGCAGACAGGTAGAGGAAGCCCTTGAGAAATACCCGGATATTCGGGCGGTAATTTTTACATCGCCCACCTATGAGGGTCTTCTGTCAGATGTCAGAGGAATTTGCGAGGCGGCGCATCAACGGCAAATCCCGTGTATTGTGGATGAGGCTCATGGAGCCCATCTGCGTTGGATAGGCCTGCCGGATGCGGTGGCCTGCGGTGCCGATGTGGTCATTCAAAGTCTCCATAAGACCATGCCGGCCCTGACCCAGACCGCCCTGATCCATATCAATGGCCGTCTGGTGAACCGGGAGCGACTTCGGAAAATGCTGGCGACTTATCAGACATCCAGTCCATCCTACGTGCTCATGGCTTCTATCAGTCAATGTATGTCATGGCTGGTACAGGAGGGAGCAGAGCGGTTTGCTTGCTACAGTCAGGAGGTTTGGAAGTTCCGGAGGCGCCTGAAAGATATGAAACATTTGTATCTTTATACATCGGAGGGGATATTTGACTGGGGAAAACTGGTCATCTGTACTGACAGGTCCGATCAGACCGGTCGGAAGCTTTACGACCGGCTTCGGAAAAGCTTTGATCTGCAGATGGAGATGGCGTCGGCTCGATATGTTTTGGCAATGTCAACAGTAGGCGACCGTTCGGAGGGATTGCAGCGACTGGCACAGGCTCTGGAAGTTATCGACAGTGAAGCTGCTCGGAACGATAGTCCGGTGCAGCGATCAGTAGCGGATAAAACAGGGATTTCTCTCTTGACTCCGGAACGATATATGGAAATTGATGCGGCGGCGGAGCAGCCAACAGAAGAGGTGGCGCTGGCGGACGCGAATGGAAGAGTGATAGGCGATTATCTTTATCTGTATCCTCCGGGAGTGCCTATCCTTGTCCCGGGAGAAGTGATACAGATGAAACATATAGAAAATATTCAGAATTACCTAAGCCAGGGGCTGGAAGTCCATGGAGGCTATTTGAAGGAGAACGGAAATGTCAAAGTTATTTTGCATCATGGGTAAAAGTGCATCGGGCAAAGATACCATATTTAAACGTCTGGTTCAGGATGAGGCGCTTAACTTAAAGACAGTCGTTTCCTATACGACCCGGCCGATGCGGGAAGGTGAGAAGGAAGGTGTGGAATATCATTTTGTCTCACCGCAGATACTTGAAACCTTTCGGAATGAGGGACGGGTGATTGAGTGCCGGGATTACCACACGGTTCACGGGTTGTGGAATTATTTTATGGTGGACGATGGACAGATTGATTTTTCCGGGCCGCGGGATTTGATCATTATCGGGACCCTGGAATCTTATCAGAAAATCCGCAATTTTTTCGGAAAAGAACATGTCCGTCCGATTTATATTTACGTGGAAGACGGGCTTCGATTGTCCCGGGCTTTGGAACGGGAAAAACAGCAGGCTGTCCCGGGGTATGCTGAGATGTGCCGGCGGTTCCTCGCCGACATGGAAGATTTTTCCGAAGAGAGATTGAAACAATGCGAGATTGAACATAGATATGAAAATCTGGATATGGAGATATGTTTGAAAGAAATCCGTAAGGACATTTTGAAATTCAGAGATAACGAAGTATCGTAATTTGAAAAAGAATGTGTTATACTCAAAATAAGTGAATGCAGAAACAGGGGGTGACACATTATGTCAAACTTTAAAAGTGTTATTGGTCATGAGCAGATTATCCAACATATGTCAACTGCTTTAAAAAACAAAAAAATATCTCATGCCTATATTTTTGAGGGCCCGAACGGCAGCGGTAAAAATATGCTGGCGAAAGCCTTTTCAAAGGCTCTGGAGTGTGAAGCCGGGTACGGAGATTCCTGTAACATGTGTCGCTCCTGCCATCAGATGGACACGGGCAACCAGCCGGATGTGAAGTGGCTCACCCACGAAAAACCGGCGACCATCAGCGTAGATGATGTGCGGACACAGATCAATGCAGACATGGTGATTAAGCCTTACAGCAGTAAATATAAGATATATATAGTGGATGAAGCGGAAAAGATGAACGAACAGGCTCAGAATGCCCTGTTAAAGACGATTGAAGAACCACCGGAATACGGCATTATTATGTTGCTGACGAACAATCTGGAAGCTCTGTTGCCGACGATTTTGTCCCGATGTATTGTATTTCATCTGAAACCGGTGGATAATTATAAAATCGAGGAGTTCCTTGAGAAAGAATATGGTGTGCCCGACTATAAGGCCCGGATTTGCGCCGCATTTTCCCAGGGTGTGGTCGGGAAAGCAATCCAGATGGCTTCATCGGAGGATTTTAACGACCTTCAGTATCATGTGCTGAACATTGTAAAAAATGTTCATGAAATGGATGTTTATGAGGTAATCGAGGCCGTAAAGAGGCTCAGTGCCTATAAAACCGATATAAACGATGTGATTGATATGATGATGGTCTGGTATCGGGATGTACTTATTCTCAAAGTGACAAAGGATGCCAATGCCATTGTATATAAAGATGAATATCGTTTCCTGATGGATCAGGCGAAGCGTTCGTCTTATGAAGGATTGAATGAGATCATTCAGTCATTGGAAAAGGCGAAAGCCCGGCTGGCCGCCAATGTAAATTTCGATGTGGCCATGGAGATGATGTTGCTTGTGATGAAGGAGAGTTAAAGATGATAAGAGTAATTGGTGTGAGATTTCGTCAGGCCGGAAAGATTTATTATTTTGATCCGGTAGATTTTGATATAGAAGTCGGCCAGCATGTCATTGTGGAAACGGCCCGGGGAATTGAATACGGGCTGGTTCTGACAGGGCCCAGGGAAGTAGAAGATGATAAAGTCATTCAGCCGCTGAAGCCGGTGATTCGTGTGGCAACGCCGGAGGATGACGAGATAGAGATGAAGAATAAAGAAAAAGAGAAATCCGCTTTTAATATATGTCTTGAGAAAATTGCCAAACATAAGCTGGAAATGAAATTAATTGACGCGGAGTATACGTTTGATAATAATAAAGTTCTTTTCTATTTTACCGCAGACGGGCGTATTGACTTTCGTGAGCTGGTGAAGGATCTGGCTTCTGTGTTTAAAACGCGGATTGAGCTGCGTCAGATTGGTGTCCGGGATGAGACAAAGATTCTCGGCGGTATCGGTATCTGCGGACGAACACTGTGCTGCCATTCCCATTTATCTGAGTTTGCGCCGGTATCCATAAAAATGGCGAAGGAACAGAATCTGTCCCTGAATCCGACCAAGATATCCGGTGTATGCGGACGTCTTATGTGTTGTTTAAAAAATGAGGAAGAGACTTATGAATATCTGAACAGCAAGCTTCCGATGATTGGCGACCGGGTAACCACACTGGATGGTTTCCGCGGAGAAGTCTCCGGGGTGAATGTGCTGCGTCAGCTTGTCAAGATTGTAGTCACTTTGGATAATGACGAAAAAGAAATTAAAGAGTATCCCGTTTCTCAGTTGAAATTCCGGTCAAAACGTAAAAAAGAGCGGCTGAATATCAATGATGCGGAACTCAAACAACTGGAAGCTATGGAAAAACGGGACGGAGGCTCCGCCCTGTAGGACATTTTGTATGTCGGATATACAGTGCTTCAGGAGAACTGAATGATCGGGGCATCCCATGAGTATGGGATGTCCTTTTTCGGGGGCAGAAAAGGTCTGCGTCCTAAAAATGTATGGAGTTAAACGATGATTGAATTAAAAAAGGACGAACGTCTCGATGATCTGGAGCGTAACGGTTATAAGATCATACAAAATCCGAATAAGTTCTGTTTTGGGATGGATGCGGTGCTGCTGTCCGGCTTTGCCCGGGTGAGAAAAGGTGAAAAGGTCCTGGACATGGGGACAGGAACGGGAATCATTCCAATCCTTCTGGAGGCCAAGACGGAGGGACGGCATTTTACTGGTCTGGAGATTCAGGAAGAAAGCGCAGATATGGCCCGGCGCAGTGTGGCGTACAATCATCTGGAAGAAAAGGTAGATATTGTGACCGGAGATATCAAGGCAGCTTCCAGGCTGTTTCCGCTGGCGTCCTTCGATGTGATCACATCAAATCCGCCCTATATGACGGATACCCATGGCATTAAAAATCCGGAGGCACCAAAGGCCATTGCGCGGCATGAGGTATTGTGCACGCTGGAAGACCTGGTGCGGGAGACGAGCCGTCTCTTGCGGCCTGGCGGAAGGCTTTACCTGATTCACCGGCCATTTCGGCTGGTGGAGATCTTTCAGACGCTGACGGCCTATAAGCTGGAGCCGAAGCGGATGAAACTGGTGTATCCTTTTGTAGATAAGGAGCCGAATATGGTCATGATTGAAGCCATCCGGGGTGCCAAGTCCATGATCAAAGTGGAGGAACCATTGATCGTTTACAAAGAACCCGGCGTTTATCATGACGTCATATATGATATTTACGGATATTAGGAGGAAATGTCATGGCAGGAAAATTATACTTATGTGCCACACCTATCGGTAACCTGGAGGATATTACCTTCCGGGTATTGGACACTCTCCGAAGTGTGGATGTGATAGCGGCGGAGGATACCCGTCATACCATAAAACTGCTGAATCATTTTGATATAAAAACACCCATGACCAGCTACCATGAGTTCAATAAGATTGATAAGGCCAAAATTCTGGTGGAAGATTTGAAATCGGGGAAAAATATCGCGCTGGTGACGGATGCGGGAACACCGGGTATTTCGGATCCGGGAGAGGAACTGGTAAAGTTCTGTCATGAAGCAGGAATTGAAGTGACATCTCTGCCTGGCCCGGCGGCCTGTATTACAGCACTGACGATGTCTGGTTTATCTACCCGGCGGTTTTGTTTCGAAGGCTTTCTTCCGATGGATAAAAAGGAACGGGAAGTAGTTCTGGAACGGCTTCAGCGGGAAACACGGACAACTGTCTTTTATGAGGCGCCCCATCGATTGTTAAAGACATTGAAGGCCCTCAGGGAAGCGGTGGGCAACCGCAGGCTGACTATTTGTAAAGAGTTGACGAAGCGTCATGAGAAAACCTGGCTGACCAGTCTGGATGAGGCCATTGACTGGTATGAGACAAATGAAGCACGGGGAGAATACGTTCTCGTCTTCGAAGGGGCGGATGCAAAGGCGCTGGAAGAAGAGCGGCAGGCGGCTTGGGAAACTATGTCCATCGAAGAGCATATGGCGATTTATCTTTCAAAGGGGCAGACAAAAAAAGAAGCAATGAAATCCGTTGCTTCCGATCGGGGGATGACCAAACGAGAGGTTTATCAGTATTTACTTCATTAGGGGGGATGGCGGCGCAAGGACCGGGGGAGCCCTTTACGCCACCGACAAAATGGGCCTGATTACGGTACGGGATACCGTCAGGCTATATAATGCGGGCTTACTCTTGGATAGTAAGCCCTGCCATTTTGGCCATTTCAATAATCGAACGTTTTGAAACTTTTTTATCGTGATAATCAATCAGATCATTCATATCCCCGGTGAATATATCACAGGGTTCGTATTTTTTCAGAATAATGCGTTCGTCATCTACAAATATTTCCAAGGGATCCCGTTCGCTGATATTGAGAGTTCGCCGCAGTTCGATCGGCAGGGTGATACGGCCCAACTCATCTAATTTTCTTACAATACCTGTACTTTTCATTTCAAACAACTTCCTTGATAAAACAAAAAAACTGCCAAAACACCTTATGTGTCTGACAGTCACCGTTGACTTTTATATCATTTATTTATCCCAATCATAGCAGTGACGGGGGAATTTGTCAATGGATTTTGGTGGAATATTTTTCAAGAAAATTCCATATATATGAAAATAATTACAGTCAAGGGTGAGAATATTTGAATAAAATATGGGGGTGGATGCTGATCATCGGCATTGCGGTGGGGCTGCTCACCGGGAAATCGGCGGAAGTGTCCACGGCGTTGGTGGAGTCGGCGAAAAGCGGAGTAAATCATGCTATCGGAATGGCGGGAGTTGTTGCCATGTGGAGCGGTATTATGCGTCTGGCAGAAGCGGAAGGGCTGTTGGATATTCTCACCAGGAAAATGGAGGGGTTGATTCATTTTCTTTTCCCGCATATTCCTAAGGGCCATCCGGCAGAGAAATACATATCCCTGAATTTTGCTGCCAATGTGCTTGGACTTGGATGGGCGGCCACACCGGCCGGGCTTTCGGCCATGGAGGCGCTGGAACAGTTGGAGGATGAACGTCGGGTGAAGCGGCATCCGCTGGCAATGGAGGCTGGGACGGCCAGTCGGGAAATGTGTACATTTTTGGTCATCAACGTTTCCTCGTTACAGCTTATTCCCATGACCATTATAGCCTACCGAAGTCAGTTTGGAGCAGCGGTGCCGACGGGGATTGTTCTGCCGGGAATTCTGGCGACGGCAGCCTCTACGGTGGCGGGTATAATCTTTGTTAAGCTCATGGGGAGGCGCCCATGAACCTGATTTTATTCCTGTCCAATTGTATCATTCCTGTGATTATATTATATGTGGTCGGCCTTGGCCTGAGCATGAAACTGGATATTTTTGATATTTTCCTGGAAGGCGTGAAGGATGGACTGAAAACAGTGAGCGGCATTCTACCGACGCTGATCGGGCTACTGACGGCAGTAGGCGTCCTTCGGGCAGCCAATGTCTTTGATTATGTGGGGCAGGCTCTGGAACCGGTCATTGAGAAATTGGCTATGGCGCCGGAGGTATTGTCGTTGATTTTCATCAAGCTATTTTCTTCCACAGCGGCCACGGGGTTGATGCTGGATATTTTTACAGAATATGGAGTGGATTCCCAGAACGGCTGGTTATCAGCCTTGGTCTTGAGCTGTACGGAGAGCTGCATTTATACCATGTCGGTCTATTACATGTCTCAGAAAATCACAAAGACCCGGTGGACCCTGGCCGGAGCCCTGACGGCGGCAGTTGTCGGCGTGATTGCCAGCATTTTGTTGACAGGGATGATGTACTAAAATTATATATTGACTTTAAGGGTGATAACATTTATAATTGAAGTGTTTTTAAGAGGTCGCAAAGGTGCGTAAATGCTGCCTTTGCGACTATTTTTGCACTATAGAAAAAAAGGAAAAGGGATGGAGAAAATGAAAGGTTATTTGAAAAAAGCTCTTGCGATGACGATGGCCGGCGTTATGGTATGCGGTATTCTGACCGGATGCGGTTCCAAAACGACCGAGACAAAGGCTGAAACAACAGCCGAGACAACAGCAGAAACAGGCGCTGAAAGCGCTGCAGGAGAAGCATCTGCCGAAGTAAAAACGGTTGAAGACGGGGTTTTAAAGGTTGCTATGGAGTGCGGTTATGCACCATATAACTGGACGCAGCCAACGGATGCAAACGGCGCGGTCCCGATTTCGGGAAGCTCCGATTACGCCTATGGATATGACGTTATGATGGCAAAATATGTGGCTGAAAAACTTGGCCTTGAACTTGAAATTGTAAAACTCGACTGGGATTCTCTTGTACCTGCCGTACAGTCTGGTACTGTAGACTGCGTTATCGCAGGTCAGTCCATTACATCTGACCGTTTGGAGATGGTGGATTTTACAACACCTTACTATTACGCATCGATTATCACACTGGTAAAAGCGGACGGACCATATGCCGAAGCTAAAGGTGTTTCTGATTTGGATGGCGCTACATGTACTTCCCAGTTGAATACTGTATGGTATGACACATGTATTCCACAGATTCCGAACGTTAATCAGTTGCCGGCTCAGGAATCCGCACCGGCCATGCTGGTTGCATTAAATGCAGGAAAATGTGACGTTGTTGTTACGGATATGCCGACTGGTATGGCAGCAATGGTAGCTTATCCGGATTTCAAACTGTTAGACTTCAGCGGAACAGAGGATGATTATGAAGTTTCTGAAGAAGAGATCAATATCGGTATTTCTGTAAAGAAAGACAGTCCTCTGACAGCTCAGCTTAATGAAGCTTTAAAAGATCTGACATCAGAAGATTTCGATTCCATGATGGAAGAAGCAATTTCTGTTCAGCCGCTTTCCGAATAAAGGAATAACTGAAAAAAATTACAGGCACGGGGACGGTAGGGTCTCCGTGCTTTATGTCTATATATACGGAATAATATACAAAGGGGGAAAAAACGATGCCTGAAACCTTTTGGGGAAGAATCGTAATGTTAATTGAAGAATATTCCACGTCATTCCTGCGCGGAGCCGGTGTGACCATGATCATTGCTCTGGTCGGCACCTTTATTGGATGTATCATCGGTTTTGCCGTGGGTATTGTCCAGACCATTCCTGTTTCTAAAAAAGATAATATTGTCAAACGTGCCGTCCTGAAAGTGGTTCGTTTTATTTTGACGGCCTATGTTGAGGTTTTCAGAGGCACACCGATGATGGCCCAGGCCATGTTCATTTATTTTGGTTCAGCGGCCGTATTTAATATTAATATGTCCATGTGGTTTGCTGCTTTCTTTATTGTATCCATCAATACGGGAGCCTACATGGCGGAGACCGTCCGCGGCGGTATTTTATCCATTGATCCGGGGCAGACAGAAGGGGCGAAAGCCATTGGCATGAATCATGTTCAGACTATGCTCTATGTTATCATGCCTCAGGCGCTGAGAAATATCATGCCTCAGATCGGCAATAACCTGATCATCAATATTAAGGATACCTGCGTTCTTTCAATTATCGGCACCGTTGAATTGTTCTATACGACGAAGGGGGTTGCCGGAGCAAAATATCTGTACTTTGAATCCTTTGCCATTGCCATGGTGATGTATTTCATCCTGACCTTCACCTGTTCAAGGATTCTTCGTTTCTGGGAAAGCAGACTGGATGGACCGGATAACTACGATCTGGCAACGACAGATACGCTGGCCCATACAAGCGGAATGTACAACTATTCAACAGAAAAGAAGGAGGAAGAGTGATCATGGACGAAAAGATTTTAGAAATCCGTCATTTGAGCAAGGCCTTCGGAAAAAATGTGGTACTCCGGGATATTGATTTTTCTGTCAAGCAGGGCGATGTGACCTGTATTATTGGCGCATCCGGTTCAGGAAAATCCACGCTGCTCCGCTGTATTAATTTCCTTGAAGAGCCGACGGCCGGGGACATTATTTATCATGGGAAAAATATGATGGAGGAGCGGATGAATGAGGCCGCTTATCGCGCCAAGGTCGGGATGGTGTTCCAGAGTTTTAATCTGTTTAATAATATGACCGTTCTGCAAAACTGTATGGTCGGACAGGAAAAGGTCTTAAAGAAAGATAAAGAAACTGCACGGAAAAACGCCATGTACTTTTTGGATAAGGTCGGCATGGCGCCGTATATTAACGCCAAACCACGTCAGCTTTCCGGTGGCCAAAAACAGCGTGTAGCTATTGCCCGGGCTTTGGCTATGGAACCGGAGGTTTTGTTGTTTGACGAACCAACATCAGCTCTGGACCCGCAGATGGTCGGAGAGGTTTTGGCTGTTATGCGTAAACTGGCAGATGAGGGCCTGACTATGATGATCGTTACCCATGAAATGGCTTTTGCACGGGATGTATCCAATCATGTGGTCTATATGGCCGGCGGTGTTATCGTTGAGGAAGGGGAGCCAAAGCAGATTTTCGGAAATCCGCAGAGCGCCCAGACAAAAGAATTTTTAAGCCGTTTTGTTAATAGCTGAAAGGGGAATTTTTTTGAAAAAGATAGGATTTGTTGGCCTTGGAATTATGGGAAAATCCATGACCCGGAATTTGATGAAGGCTGGATATGAACTCCATATTTTTGCCCGAACAAGGGCAAAGGTTGAAGATGTTATCAGGGAGGGCGCTATTTTCCATCCTTCCGTTGGAGAATGTGTCGAAGAAGTAGAGGCCATGATCAGTATCGTCGGCTATCCGGCGGATGTGGAAGAAGTTTATTTTGGTGAGAAGGGCATTCTCAACAGTGCAAAACCAGGGACTTATGTCATAGATATGACGACATCCAGTCCAAAGCTGGCAAAGAGAATTTATGAGTCAGCAAAGGAAAAGGGCATTCATGCATTGGATGCTCCGGTGACTGGTGGTGATACCGGAGCAAAGAACGGTACGCTTTCCATTCTTGTCGGTGGTGATAAAGCAGATTACGAGGCCTGTCATGCGGTGTTTGAGGCCATGGGAACGAACATTAACTATGAAGGCGGACCGGGCTGTGGCCAGCATACAAAGATGGCCAATCAGATCATGATCGCAGGAACGCTTTCCGGCGTGTGTGAGGCGATGAGTTACGCAAAAGCCCAGGGCCTGAATCTTCAGACGCTTTTGGATTCGGTGGCTACAGGTGCGGCCGGAAGTAAACAACTGGATGCTTTTGGCGAGAAGATCATGAACGGCGATTATGCACCGGGATTTTTTATGAAACATTTTATCAAAGACATGAATCTGGCGGTGGAAGAAGCCAATGCACAAGGATTGAATTTGAAAATCTTAAAACAGGTATTGGCAAACTACCGGACATTGGAAGCTGAATACGGCGATATGGGAACTCAGGCTTTGATTAAATTCTATGAATAACATATGTATCATTTTAAAAAGGACATTGGCGATGTTGTCAGTGTCCTTTTTTCTGACAATTAGCGCGAAAAATAAAATAAAAGAAAAATTGAGCTATATTTTACAAAAATTACATATAAAATTTGGAGGATTTGTGGATTGATTCTAAAATTAAAAAATGATATTATGATTTCAAGAAAAATAAAAAATTTTAAATCATAAATTCAAAATTATACATTGATGGACCATGTAAATTCAATATGGACAACCGGAAGTGAAAAGTATATTATTGAAATAGAATATATAATTTCGGAGGGAATCAGATGTCATTGAAAAGGAACTTGGATGAACTGGTCTATGAAACGATATGCCAGGGATTTGTTGGCGGAACTTATACGGCTGGTAAACGGTTAGACCCGGCTGAATTGTCTGAAAGATACCAGGTCAGCAAAACGCCGGTGATTCAGGCATTGAAGCGAATGGCCCATGAGCGGATTGTAGAGATTACATCCGGAGGAAAATACATAATACCTGTGGCAACCCGGCGGGAGATTGAGAATGTTTGTCAGGCCAGATTGTTATTTGAAGAAGATGCATTGATGGCATTGTGCAGCACGGAAAACCCGGATGCAGCAGCCGCGTTGACGGCGATTGAAGAAAAGTGTCGTGGATACTATGAGGCCGGGAGCTACGATCAGTATTTTATGGAAGATATGTGCTTCCACAGAAAGATTGTAGAATTGGCTGGAAATGGCTGCCTGTCGGATTTATATCACATTTTGATCAATCGATATATGGTTATTCGGAGTACCACCGGAACAGCTTTGGTACATGATCCGGTTGCCAGTAAAGAACATGCTCAGATGATTCAGGCAATCAAGGATAGGGATAGAGATAAAGCCAGATGTTTGATTGAAAATCATATATATAAGATGGAAGAGCGATTAAACGAAAAGGTTGATTAAAATATAAAAAAACAAAAAAATATTTTTTTTACATGAAATAAAATTTTTAATTTTAAATTTTAAATTAGAAAGCACAAAAAGAGCTTTTTATAAAAACAAAAAACTATATGTCAAGGAGGACAAAAAAATGGGAAAAACAAAAGGAATGGGCGTTATGCCAGCGGTCATGACATTCTGGAACGAGGATGAATCTTACAACGAGAAAGAGACATTGAGATATGTCCAGTGGGTACTGGATTCGGGGGCACACAGCATTTCTTGTGTAGGAAGTACAGGCGATAACATTTCAATGTCCATGGAAGAGCAAAAGATGATCATGAAGAGTATCATCGATTTTGTGGATCACAGAGTGCCTGTATATCCTGGAACCGGAAGATACTCCACAGCACAGACGATTGAACTGAGCAAATATGCGCAGGAATGCGGAGCGGAAGGTGTTCTTGTCATTATGCCGTACTACCTGCAGCCGCATAAGAGAGCTGTTGTTAATCATTTCAGAAAGCTTCGTGAAGCGATTGACATCGACATTATTCTCTATAATAACCCGAGATTCTGTGGTTATGAGATGACACCGCTGGAGATTAAAGAAATGGTAGATGAGGGACTCATCAATGGTATTAAAGCAGCTCATGGTGATGCAAATCGTATTCATGAATTAAAATATTATTGTGGGGATAAACTTACCGTATTATATGGTCATGATTATGCACCGATGGAAGGCTTCCTGGCTGGAGCTGACGGTTGGCTCAGCGGCATGCCTGCGATTTTCCCGAAGTTTGCAAGAACTTTATTTGATATCTGCACCATTGAAAAAGATGTGGATAAGGCCAGAGCTTACTGGAATAAGATTCAGCCATTTGTAGATTATTTCATTACATATAATACAAATGATCCGCATTGGCATGAAGTTTTCAAATATGTCTTAAAATGTCAGGGCTTCGATGCCGGTCTGCCAAGAATGCCTTTAGGTGATCTTGTTCCGGAAGAGAAGGCAAAAATTGATGCTTTGCTGGCAGATATGAAGGACATTTTATAATTGTAATTGTACAGGGGAGAAAAGAGAAGGATATTTTAGAGATATGAGGAGGAGAACTATGAAAAAAAGATGGTTGGCGGGGTTAACGGCTGCGGCTTTGACCGTATCAATGCTTGTAGGATGCAGTTCGGGAAGCTCATCCGGAACAACAGAAACAAAGGATACAATAGCTTCAACGGAGACAGGTGCAGAGACTTCGGCAAGTGCCGGGGATTCAGATACGATTTTAATCGGTGTTTCCGCATCTATTACCGGTTCTGCACCGACGAATGGTCTGCGTACCCAGCAGGGAGCTCAGTTGGCTGTGGATGAAATCAATGCGGCCGGCGGTGTTCTCGGAAAACAGTTGGAACTCTATGTGGCGGATGATGGCGGAACTCAGGATACAGGAATCAATGCAACCAATCTGATTGCGAGCCAGAAGGTTGTAGCTCAGGTCGGACCGAATTTATCGGGTTTGGCATTGGCTGTTGAAGGTATTGTTTCTGAAGCGGGATATCCGATGCTCGTTGGTGCTACCAGTCCAAAACTCGTAACGACGATTGATAACGAGTGGTTGTTCCGGATTCGTGCATCAGATTCCATTCAGGCCCAGTTGGCTGCTGTTTATGCCACAGAAAATCTGGGATGCACAAAGATTGGTTTATTTACCAACAGTAACGATTATGGGACCGGTGCAAGAACGGTCGCTGAAGAATATCTGACGGAGAAAGGTATAGAATTCGTAACAGAGCAGCATAATACGGGTGACACGGATATGACAAGCCAGGTATTGAAACTGAAAGATGCGGGTGTGGATTGCGTGATCGTTTGGACAGATGATGCAGAAACCGCACTGGCAGCCCGTCAGTTTTATGATCTGGGATTGGATGTGCCGATCATTGGTTCAACATCCATTTCCACACCTCAGGTGAATGAACTTTGTCAGCCGGAGTGGCTGGATAACTGGTACAGTGTAACAGACTTTACCACATCCAATCCTTCAGAAGAAGTTCAGAAGTTTGTTGCAAACTTTGAAGCAGCCTACGGAGAGGAACCGGAATTGTATGCGACGACCTATTATGGCTCTATATATATCGTAGCAGACGCTATCGAGCGGGCTGGAAGCACAGACCCTGCGGCAATTCGCGATGCTTTAGCAGAGACTGAAGGATTGGTAGGACCTCTGGCTACATATACGGCAGATGATATACGTGAAATGGTTCATGGTGGAACAATTTGCAAAATGGTAGACGGAAAAGCAGAATTCCTGGAATATATACTTGTTGAAGAATAGTAATTCCTCTTCCTTTTAAATAGCTGCGCCTTCAAAAAGCGCAGCTATTTTCATAAAGGTGGGAGAGCAGGATTGGAGGTCGTTATATGGTTGGGATTTTGATACAGCTTATTGTCAGCGGTATCGCCATGGGGTTTATTTATGCACTGGTCGGTATCGAATATACATTGATCTGGAATGCTTCCGGTGTGCTGAATTTCAGTCATGATAAGTTGATTACTCTTGGAGCGTATATTTTTGGTGGAACTTACATTATTGGTTTGGGCATGGGATATGTGCCGGGGATTATTTTAAGTTTGATCGCAGTGGCTTTGATCGGGCTGGTGATCGCAAGAGTCATATTTATTCCACTTCGGAATATGACAATGATTTATACAATTATGGCCACAGTTATGCTGGGGAAAATTATTATTGAGTTTGTCCGTCTGTTTTGGGGACCGGTGCCTTTCTCTGTCCCGGGGTTCCTGATCGGCACGGTGAAGGTCGGCGGTGTTGTTATTTCGATAGCGAATATTGCCATCATTGTTGTTGCAGCGCTTTGTGTCGGCGCGCTGCAGTTGTTCTTATACAAAACAAAACCAGGTAAAGCCATGCGTTGTGTCGCACAGAACCGGAATGCTTCTCAGTTAATGGGGATTGATGTCAAACACGTAATGATGATCACAGTGGCTATCAGTATGATGATTTGCTGCCTGATCGGTCTGCTTGTGTCTCCTTTGCTGAATATCAGTACGACGATGTCAAATATGATCGGACTGAAAGGTTTTGCTGCAGGCGTTATCGGCGGATTTGGTTATCTTCCGGGAGCAATTATCGGCGGACTGGTCATCGGTATTATTGAGAATCTCGCATCGATGGTGCTTCCGTCAGTTTATAAAGATATCGTGGCTTTTGTTTTACTCGTCGCTTTCCTTTTGATTCGTCCGAAGGGCATTACAGGAAAGACACGATAGAAAGGAGTAAAGCATGCAGAAAATTCAAAATAAGAGAATCATCTGGATTGCAGCGGCATTTATCCTATTGGCCTGTGTGCCGCTGGCCGTTAAGAATAATTATTATATCACTTTATTAAATCAGTTGACAATTAATATGATTGTTGTCTTTGGGTTGAATTTCGTTACCGGTCTGACCGGACAGATGAATTTGGGGACGGCGGGCATTTATGCCATTGGGGCATATATTTCAGCGATTTTGTCCAGAAACTTCGGTATTTCGCCGTGGCTGACAATGATTGTGGCGATTGCAGCCGGTTTTTTGATCGGCCGTGGCCTGGGGTATCCGAGTCTGAAACTGAGAGGGCCGTACTTATCGTTGACGACGTTAGCGTTTACGGAAATTGTTCGTATTTTTGCGACGAATCTGACGGAACTTACGGGAGGTACACAGGGACTTAAAAATATTCCACGTTTTTCTGTTGGACCGATTGCATTAGATACAAATGTTAAATATTTTTATTTTGTGCTGGTGGTTGCCATTATCATGTGTTTGATTTCCGCCCGGATCGTGTATTCCAAATGGGGCAGAGAATTCCGCGCTATCCGAGATAATGTGGATGCAATTGAATCTCTGGGGCTGGATGTGAAGAAAATCAAGATACGAGCGTTTACACTGGCTGCCATGTACGGGACTTTTGCCGGAGCTTTATATGTTCATTTTAATAATTACATTACAAGTCTTTCATTTACCACAGACTTGTCTATCAACTATGTCATCATGCTGATGGTCGGCGGCATAGGAGATATCTTTGGAAATATCATCGGTGCTGTGGTCATCACAATGCTGCCGGAAGTACTGCGGTTTTTGGGAGATTATTACCAGATCACCTATTGTATTCTTGTCTTGATCAGTGCCCTGTTCCTGCCGAATGGTCTCGTATCCATTTACGGCAAGGCAGTAAGGCTGCTTAAAAAGAAGACAGAGATGAAAGGCGGTGAAGGCTGTGAGCAATGAACAGATTATACTGGAAGCAAAACACTTAACAAAACGTTATTTTGGTCTGGTGGCAGTCAATGATTTAAATTTTCAGGTCAGGAAGGGGCGGATTCATGCGTTGATCGGGCCGAATGGCGCCGGGAAAACAACGACGGTGAATATGATTACCGGGGATGACCCGCAGACAGAAGGCGAAGTGTTGTTTTGTGGCCAGCCCATTTCAAAATTGCCTATTTATTCCAGGGCTCAGCTGGGAATCGGGCGGACATTTCAGAATATTAAATTATTTTCCACAATGACCGTCATGGAAAATCTCATGATGGGGGCCCAGAGTAAGACGAATCAAAATATTCTTACCTGGATGATCAACATAAAAAAGGCAAATGCAGAAGAAAAAATGTTGAAAAAGAAAGCAGGAGAGATACTGAATTTTATTGGGATGTACAAATATAAAGACGAAATCGTGAGTAATCTGGCTTATGGCCGCCAGAAGATGACTGAACTTGGGAGAACGCTGATGACGGACCCGAAACTGATCTTACTGGATGAGCCGGCTGCCGGACTGAACCCATCTGAGCGCAGGGAATTTATTGATATTATCCAGAAGGTTTATGAGAAAGATGTGGATATGTTTCTCATTGAGCATAACATGGATGTGGTCATGAATCTGAGTCATGATATTACGGTGCTGAATTTCGGATGTAAAATTGCCCAGGGCAGTCCGAAGGAAATTCAACAAAATGAAGAGGTTATCACAGCGTATCTGGGAGAAGGTTATCGTCAGAAAATGGCAAAGGAGGCTGGAATAAATGCTTAAAGTAAATCATGTGGATGCTTTTTATGGTAAAGTCCAGGTCCTCCATGATGTGAGTCTGGAAGTTGGGGAAAATGAAATTATTTCATTGATTGGGGCCAATGGCGCCGGTAAAAGTACCCTGATGAAAACGATTATGGGATTAATCCGGCCGAAACATGGAAATATTGAATTTCAGAGTGAGGACCTGACAAAAATCCGTAATACAAAAATTGTATCTAAGGGAATCGTTTATGTGCCGGAAGGCCGGGAGGTGTTTCCTGAAATGTCGGTCCGGGATAATCTGGAAATGGGCGCTTATTGTCGGAAATTTACGACAAAAGAGATGAATGATCATCTGGAAGAGATGTACGCGATTTTTCCGAAACTTGGTGAGCGGCAGAAACAGTTGGCCGGTTCCTTAAGTGGTGGTGAACAACAGATGCTGGCTATCTGTCGGGGGCTTATGAGTGACCCGAAGCTGATCATGTTTGATGAACCATCTTTGGGTTTGGCGCCGGTTATTGTGGAAGATATGTTCAGGGTTATTGTTGATATTAATAAAACAAAGAAAATACCAATATTGTTGGTAGAACAAAATGCGTTTATGGCGTTGAGTATTTCGAATCGGTGCTATGTTATGGAAAATGGACGGATTACACTTAACGGTCCGAGTAAAGAACTGTTGGAGAGTGACGAAGTAAAGAAATCTTATCTTGGCGGATAATAAATGTTGGGGGGATTAGTGATGATGGATTTAAGTATTAATGAAACGATAAAATACAATAAATCGGGGCCGGCGCGGTATTGCTGCCGGACAGGTGTATGGAGTGAAATTGAAAAATTACTGACGCCATATGGGAAAAGGACGGTTGTCAGTGGTGGAGTCCGCGCCAGGGCATCCATTCAGGACAAATTGTTTCCGGCTTTGGAAGCAGCGGGAATTGAATACAGGGTCAATGCTTTTTCGGGCGAGAGCAGTATGAATAATGTGGAGAAACTTGTCGAAATATGTCGGGAATATATGCCGGATTTCATTATTGGAGCCGGCGGCGGCAAGGCGCTGGATACGGCCAAATATGCTGCAGAAATATGTGGTATTCCGGTGATTACCATACCGACCATCGCAGCAACTTGTGCGGCTGCCAGTAATCAGATCATTGTTTATTCTGATGATGGCGAATATTTGGAAAATGTTTATCCGAAGACCAATCCGCCCCTGGTGATCGTGGATCCGGAAGTGATTTTGAGAGCGCCGAAAAAGTATTTGATTTCCGGAATATATGATTCTCTGGCAAAATGGTATGAAGGCAGCGCTTCGCTGCCAGGCTCAGATAATGCAGATACTTTTGATTATATGGCATTGGCAATTGCGGGGATGTTGAAAGAAAATCTCTTCAGAGATGGTAAAGCGGCTCTGGATGCTCTGGATGCGGGTGAACTGACGAAAGAGTTTATTAATGTAGTCAATTTAAATATCTATACGGCAGCTTCGGTTCAGGCCCTGGGAATAAAGGCAGTGCGGAATGGTATTGCCCATTCCACACAGAATGGTCTTACAAAACTTCCGGGCGGACACCATATTACTCATGGGGAAAAGGTTGCTTATGGGATTGCGGTTCAGCTTGCTGTATTGAATGCACCGGCGTCAGAAAAGGCGGAATTAAAGGGGCTCTACGATTCAATGGGACTTGTGTCGACCTTTAGAGGTCTTGATTTGGACTTTACAGATGAAAATATACATACGGTGGCGTTAAAAGCTGTCTCCGACGTCTTGATGCGGACGAAGCCATTTGATAATATTACAGTAGAGATGATGTGTCAGGCCATCCGTGAGGTGGAAGTCACATTTTAACACGAAACTGGAATATATAAATGGGGTGTTGAAATGAAAATTTTGAATTTTGGATCGTTAAATATTGACAATGTTTATCATGTAGATGATTTTGTCCAGCCAGGGGAAACGAAAAAATCATTGAGTTTTCAAATGTTTCCCGGTGGTAAGGGACTGAATCAGTCGGTAGCATTAGCCAGAGCCGGAGCCGATGTGTATCATGCAGGAAAAATCGGAGCCGATGGGCAGTGGCTGGTGGACTTAATGTGTGAGTCCGGTGTGTGTGTAACTGCTCCGGAGTCATCCGACAGCCTTACAGCTTTTGCTTTGGTCCAGAAAGCGGATTGCGACACAGGAAAGGCCATTATCCAGGTAAGTGACGCAGGGCAGAACGCTATTATTCTTTACGATGGGGCAAATCAGACCATGGACCGTACATTTGTGGATGAAGTTTTGGGCAGATTTGGGAAAGGAGATATTTTAGTCCTTCAAAATGAAATCAATCGGGTGCCGGAAATTTTAGATTTGGCCTGGAATATGGGAATGAGGATTGCTCTCAATCCGTCACCGGCCAATGAAGTTATCCGCCAGTGTGACTTGAGTAAGGTTCGTTGGCTTTTGCTGAATGAGATTGAAGGAGAATGGCTGACTGGCAAGAAAGAACCGGAAGATATTGCGAAAAGCCTGTTGGCATCCTATCCGGATATGGAAGTGGTGCTTACTCTTGGCAGCCAGGGCGTTTTATATCAATCTAGTGAAAAGAAATGTTATCAGAAAGCGTTTAAAGTAGATGCGGTGGATACGACCGGAGCGGGAGACACGTTTACCGGGTATTTCCTCAAATGTGCGGCAGAGGGAGAATCGCCGGAAAGGGCGTTAATGATAGCGACCAGGGCGGCATCAATCGCCGTATCCAGGCCGGGGGCCGCTGTCTCGATTCCCTATTGGGATGAAGTGGTTGGATAAAAGGAGAAGATGATAATTTTAAAAAATAGTTTAAGTTGCGGCAGCCGGGAAATGACACAATTATTGTCAGATGTCCGACTGCCGCAGTTTTATAAGGTGAGACAAAAATTTGATAAAACCCATATGGATAGTGAAACAATTGTATCTGTATTGCGCCAGGAACTTGGACAGTATTCATTTCTTCGGGGGGAACGGATCGCTGTGACAGCAGGAAGCCGGGGGATTGCCAATATCGAATTAATATTGAAAACAATTGTTGGATTTTTAAAGGATAGTGGTGCAAAGCCGTTTATTGTGCCGGCAATGGGAAGTCATGGCGGAGCCAGTGCGGAAGGTCAGAAAGAACTTTTGGCCGGTTACGGAATTACGGAAGAGTCTATAGGCTGTCCGATTGCGTCTTCTATGGAAGTCGCGAATTTTACTGCCTGCTTGTGATGTGCTGATCGTGGATGAGATTGGAAAAAATTTCAGCGGTGACGGCATGGATCCTAACGTGACGGGGTCATTTGCGACACCTTTTGCCACGGGAGGTCTTCGGGCGGAACGTATATGCCTGCTCGATTTGTCGCCGGAAACCCATGGCAACGGCATGGGAACGGGAATGGCCAGTGTGATTACTAACCGGATTTTTAAACAGCTTGATGTGAATAAGATGTACATAAATGCTCTGACATGTAAAAATCTCAATGGGTCCAGAATTCCATGTGTCATGACAAATGACAGGGAAGCCATACAATTCTGCCTGAAAACATGTATCCAAGCGGATATACTCTATCCCAAAATTATTCGGATATTTAACAGTCAGTTTGTCGAATTTATGTGGGTTTCTGAGGCTTTGGCCGGACATCTGCCGGAGAAGGTGGAAATTCTTTCAGGACCAGAGACTCTGGCTTTCGATTCGGAAGGCAATCTGACGGACCGGCTGCCAAGACAGCGGGGGCAGAGATTTATATAATACTTGTCGGTATTATATGCTGTAAATCGGATATATAAATGTAGAAAGCCGCCGTTCCACAACCCATCAGCAGGTTGTGAAGCAGCGGCGCTTTTTTTATTTAGCACATGGCGGGCATGTGGTCGGTGCATCGAAGGAAGGGTTGAAGGCATAGAAGTTTTTGGAATCCAACTGTTCCTGAAGAATCCTCAGAGTTTCACCAAAACGCTGGAAATGGACAATTTCGCGGGCGCGGAGGAAACGGATTGGGTCAGCCACTTCCGGGTCTTTTACAAGACGAAGAATGTTATCATAGGTCGTACGGGCTTTTTGCTCTGCGGCCATATCTTCAAATAAATCGGTAATCGGATCGCCTTTCGACTGGAATTCACAGGCATTGAACGGAACGCCGCCAGCCGCCTGCGGCCAGATGCCAACGGTGTGGTCGATATAGTATTTATCAAAACCATATTTCTTGATTTCGTCCATAGATAAATTCCGGGTAAGCTGGGTGACGATAGTGGCCACCATTTCCAGATGGGCCAGTTCTTCTGTCCCTATATCGGTCAACATACCCATGGCCTGTCGGTTCGGCATGGCGAACCGCTGGGAGAGGTAACGCATAGAAGCGCCCATCTCGCCGTCAGGGCCTCCGTATTGGCTCATGATCACCTGGGCAATCTGAGCATTTGGTTGTGTGATATTTATCGGATACTGCAATCGTTTCTCATAGTTCCACATGAACAGCTACCTCCTTCCCAAGGCCATTTCTGATGAATCCACTCCCAGGAATTGCTGGCAGCGTCGTTGGCAGTGTCAATGGTTAAAGGGCCGAAACGACGGGCATATTCTTTCAAGGCTGCGTTTCGGAGCTCGCTGTGTTCGTGAAAATAGGCCAGCGCTTCCTGATTCTTTGGATGGGAATCAAGAAACAGAATAATATCATTCACAGCGAAACTGACTTTATTAATATAATCAAATAATTGAGATTGGGAAAGTTGACATAAATTTCTCATCGCACACACCTCTTTCCACAGAACGGTTTAAGAAGCTCAGGAAAAATGGTGCCGACTTCCAGACTGCGGTTTAAGTCAAATGTCGACTGAAAGGTCTGCATTGGCACATAGGCCATGGCAATGGGATAGGTGCTGATATTTTCACAGGCCGGTGCTGCCGGAGCCGGCATGGACCGGTTCATTGGCTGGCAGCACGGAGCCATATTTTGTCGGTAATTCATAAAAGCGCCTTTCGTAAAATCGCTCATTTTACTATTAATGTATGAAAACAGAGAAAAAATGTGAAAATATTAAATAATAATTTGAAGAGAGTCGTGTATGTTTTCAATATGAATCTCTTTGCTTCCAGGAGCGTATTCGCCGTCCAGTGTCCACGGAATCTCAGTTTCAGGGTAAACGTCCAATGCGCTGGCCTGGAAAAAGGTGATCACATCCGGGTCATAGGATTGGGTGTTAATGGAAACAACAATCTTTGTCAGATCGATCAAGGTTTTTGGCATTTTGATAAGCATGACCTCAAAAAGGCCGTCATTGAAATCGACAAGTTCTTTATTCAGACGGATCATGCCGCCGATGGAGGTGGAGTTACAGACGGCACCCCAGATATAATTTCCTTCCATGACTTCATCACCATGAACGATCTTCATGCGGCATGGTTCAATGGTTGAAAGATCTTTTACGCCTTCCAGAATATAAGCCAGGTGGCCAAGACGGTTTTTCAGGGATTGTGGTGTATTATAAGAAGCTTCCGTGAAGGCGCCGAAGGACGCCACATAGGAAAAATAGAGCTGGTTAAAAGCACCAATATCAAGTTTGCGTGGAGAACCAGTCATGATCTGACGGGCAATATCTATGGAGTTTCCATTCAGTCCGATACTGCGGGCGAAATCGTTCGTACTTCCCGATGGAATATAACCGATAGACGGATGTTCTTCAAGAGGAACAAGTGTAGACACCATTCCATTAAATGTTCCGTCGCCGCCGCTGCAGACAACCAGATCATAATGGATATCTTCGTTTAAAGCTTCTTTGATGGCATCAGAAATATATTTTGTGACATTTAAAGTCAGGTCATAACCGGCCTCGCAGAAAATCTGGCAGATATCCAAAAGGCTATCCTTGATTTTTACGGTGCCAGAGCATGGATTTACAATAAAGAGCATACGTTTTTTCATGATGAGCAACCTCCTTCAGGCTTTTGTCCCATCCGCTTGTCCGGATGTCGGGCATACAGATATTATATATTATTTTGTGGGTGGTGGCTACCATAAGTTTTGTAAGAAAACGTTGACAAATGGGGATTCTGTTATATAATTTTAAAAAGCAGGAGAATATTATTTGGAGGCTATCAAATGAAGAAGGTTGTAAAGTTCGGCGGCAGTTCCCTGGCCAGCGCTGAACAGTTTAAAAAGGTAGGGAATATTATTAAAAGCGACCCGGATAGAAAATATGTGATTCCTTCCGCGCCGGGTAAACGTTTCGCGAAGGATGTCAAAGTGACAGACATGCTTTATCATTGCTACGAGACGGCCATGACCGAGACGGATTTCAGAGGACTTCTTGAACAGATTAAGGCGCGGTATAACGAGATCATCCAGGGCTTATCTCTGGACATGTCATTGGATGATGAATTTAAGACCATTGAAACGGCTTTTAAGAATAAAGAAGGTATCGATTATGCAGCCTCCAGAGGAGAATATTTAAATGGTCTTGTGATGGCAAAATATCTGGATTATGAATTTATAGATCCGGTAAAATATATCTTCTTCCGTGAGGACGGACAGTTGGATCAGGAGAAGACTTACAATACATTGGGCGGGAAGCTGAATAAAGTTGAAAGAGCGGTTATTCCGGGATTCTATGGATGCGGTGCTGACGGAAAGGTTCAGACATTTTCCCGTGGTGGTTCTGATGTTACCGGTTCGGTTGTTGCCAAAGCTGTATTGGCGGATGTGTATGAAAATTGGACCGATGTTTCCGGTGTCCTTGTGGCTGACCCGCGGATCATTGAGAATCCAAAACCGATTCATACAGTAACTTATAAAGAATTGCGGGAGCTTTCTTATATGGGAGCCAGCGTTCTTCACGAAGATGCGATTTTCCCGGTGCGCACGGAGGGCATTCCGATTAATATCCGAAATACGAATGCGCCGGAGGACGAAGGAACCTTTATCGTTGAAAGTACCTGTGTGAAACCGGAATATACCATTACCGGTATTGCCGGAAAGAAAGGCTTTGTGTCGATTACGATTGAAAAAGATATGATGAATGCCCAGGTCGGCTTTGGACGCCGGGTTCTTGAGGCATTTGAAAAGGAAGGCGTTTCCTTTGAACATATGCCGTCCGGCATTGATACTCTGACCGTTTTTGTGCATCAGGATGAGTTCCAGCAGAAGGAACAGGCCGTTCTTGCAAATTTGCATCGTGCGGTTCATCCGGATTCCGTAGAAATGGAGGGTGATTTGGCCCTGGTCGCTGTTGTCGGACGGGGTATGAAGGCGACCCGTGGTACTGCCGGAAGAATCTTCTCCGCATTGGCCCATGCGAATGTCAATGTTAAGATGATTGATCAGGGTTCCAGCGAGTTGAATATCATCATTGGTGTTCAGAACAAGGATTTTGAAGCAGCCATCAAGGCAATTTACGATATTTTTGTAACAATTCGTCTCTAAGTCCGTTTTATGGGACACTGAATCCTTTACAATGAAGCCATCTTAATGAAAAGGTGGTTGATAACATGAAAGGATATGCAGTGACAGAGGGATATATGGGATTGGTCGAAGGTAAATATATGTTATTTGCCAGCGAATCCGACTATAGAGAATATCTGGAAGATTAGCATAAGTAAATACTGAGAAGATGTTGCCCTTCGGCAGCATCTTTTTTGTGTCATAATATGTGGCCAAAGGTGCTGTAGGCATGTTTTCCATATTGACACAAATACGTTTTTATGCTACTATGATAAAGCATTACATGAATAACAGAATGGATTATCAAGGGAATTTGGGAGGAAAAAATAATGAAAAAAAATGTGGTATTTATGGTAGCCGCAGCGTTGGCAGCAGGATGCCTGGTAACGGGATGCAGTAATAAAGCAGCAGGAACAAAAACAGAAACAAAAGCAGAAACAGGTGCGGAGAGTAAGGCAGACGGAGAGACCACCGCAGCGGATGGCGAGCGGACCACGTTTACTGTCGGTTTTGATGCCAGCTTCCCGCCATATGGATATCAGGAAAACGGCGAATATGTTGGTTTTGACCTGGATCTGGCACAGGAAGTCTGTGATCGTAACGGATGGGAACTTGTGAAAACTCCGATTGACTGGGATGCCAAGGATGCAGAATTAAATTCCGGAGCAATTGATTGTATCTGGAACGGATTTACGATGGATGGTCGTGAAGATAAATATACATGGACCGAACCATATGTAGATAATACACAGGTATTTGCCGTAAAAAAAGATGGAGAGATTGCTTCTGCGGCAGATCTGGCCGGAAAGATCGTATTGGTTCAGGCGGATTCTTCCGCATTGGCGGCATTAAAGGATGAAGAAAACGCTGAGATTAAAGCGTTGGCAGATTCCTTCGCTGAGCTGATCGAAGTACAGGAATATGAATCTGCATTGATGGAACTTGAAGCAGGTTCTGCAGATGCTGTTGCCATGGATGAAGGCGTAGCAAGAGCGAAACAGAGCAAAAATGATAATATTACGATCCTGGATGATGTAATTTCCACAGAACAGTATGGTATCGGTTTTAAACTCGGCAACGAGGAACTTCGGGATCAGGTATGGGCCACACTGCTTGAGATGGAAGCCGACGGTACTGTTGATAAAATTGCTGATAAATATGGCATAAATAAAGACAACATCTGTATTGGCAAATAAAGTATACGGACATCAAGGGAGCGAGCAATATCGCTCCCTTTTACTGTGAACATGATGCAGGATGTTTTTAAGAACAGTATGAACCTTCAGGGAGGTCAATTCATGGCAATTACAGATATTATAAAACAATTATCCAGCGGTATGGGTGTGACCATTGAAATTTTCTTTGTGACACTGGTGTCCTCATTGATCCTTGGTCTTGGTCTGGCCCTTGTCCGTATGTCAAAATTTAAAATTCTATCCATTCTCGCGAAGATATACATATCCATTATGCGTGGAACACCGTTAATGCTCCAGCTGCTGGTAGTTTATTTTGGCCCTTATTTTATTTTTGGAATTCCGATCACACGTTCCTATCGTTTGAATGCGGTATTGATTGGATTTGCCTTAAACTATGCGGCCTATTTTGCAGAGATTTACCGTGGCGGTATTTCCGCTATTCCAGAGGGCCAGTATGAGGCGGCAAAACTGCTTGGTTACAGCAGAAGTCAGACCTTTGTTCATATTGTGATGCCTCAGGTCGTTAAACGGATCATTCCGGCGGTAGCAAATGAAACGATTACCCTTGTTAAAGATACATCTCTGGCCTTTACCCTGGCTGTGGCAGAGATTTTCACACTGACGAAACAGTTGGTGGCATCCCAGTCTTCGATGATGCCATTTGTAGTTGCTGCCGTATTTTATTATATTTTTAATCTTTTGGTAGCTATGTTCTTTGACCATGTGGAAAAGAAATTGAGTTATTATCGTTAGGAGGATGAGGATGAATTTACTGGAAATGAATCATATAAAAAAGAGCTTCGATGGACTTGAAGTTTTAAAGGATATCTCTCTGACGGTAAATGAAGGGCAGGTATTGAGTATCATCGGGCCGTCAGGCTCAGGAAAATCCACGTTGCTCCGTTGCGCTACGATGCTTGAGAAGGTTGATGACGGAGATATCATTTATATGGGTGAAGCGGCGGCAAAGAGTGAGGGCGGCAGAGCCATTTATGCAAAAGCATCAGATTTAAAGCGAATCCATAGTTATTATGGCCTGGTTTTCCAGAACTTTAATTTATTTCCCCACTATTCGGTCATTAAAAATATTACAGACGCACCGTTGAAGGTGCAGCATCGAAATAAGAAAGAAGTGTTTGAAGAGGCTAAAGAACTGCTCCGCAAGATGGGGCTTTCGGATAAAGCCAATGCCTATCCGCACCAGTTATCCGGGGGCCAGCAGCAGCGTGTGTCTATTGCGCGGGCTTTGGCGATGAACCCAAAGATATTGTTCTTTGACGAACCGACTTCAGCCCTGGACCCGGAGTTGACGGGAGAAATTTTAAAAATAATTAAAAATCTGGCGGCAGAAAAAATGACGATGGTCATTGTTACCCATGAGATGAATTTTGCACGGAATGTGTCGGATTATGTCATTTTTATGGATAAAGGAGTCATTGTTGAGGAAGGTTCACCGGAAACCGTATTTAACTCACAGAATCAGCGAATGAAAGAATTTCTTGGAAAATTTAATGCGGATTAAGGGACGCAGGTGGTTTGATCAAAATGGCATTGCTTTGGCAATGCTATTTTTTGTTCTTGACATTCCTCCGGAATGAAGATATGATAATGATATCATTATGATATCATTATCAAAGGAGGATAATTTATGAAGACAGAAAACAAAAATATTGAAGAAAAAATTCTTCATCCCGCCAATGGCGTTGTGATGCTTGGTATTAATCTGATTATACTGGTGGCGTTTGGATTTTTGTTTGCTTTTGGCATCCGACAGGCAGTAGATAAACATGTTGTGGCAGCAGTGATCATGATCGTGGCGGCTTGTATCGGTATGGTTGCCGTATGTATTGCATTTGGAGGATTAAAGACGGTGCGTCCGAATGAGGCGCTGGTGCTGACTCTGTTTGGCGCTTACTATGGAACTATTCGGGAATCCGGTTTTTATTTTGTCAATCCTTTTTGTGAGTCCAATAGCCCGGTCTACGATAAAGCAAGGAGTGCGGCCATAAAAGCAGCAAAATCAAAGTCAAATGATATGGAAGTCATATCTGTTCCGACCAGAAAACGGGTATCCTTAAAAAGCAATACATTGAAAAATGAAAAGCAGAAGGTTAATGACGGTATGGGCAACCCGATCGTTATCGGCACCAATGTTATCTGGCGAGTATCGAACCCGACAAAGGCCGTTTTCAATGTGGAGGATTATGCGGAATTTATTTCCATTCAAACCGACTCTACGGTGCGCAATATTGCCCGTCTTTATCCATATGATGTGGTGGATGAGGACAATGATGAGAGTGAAAAGACATTGCGGGGCAGTGTCCAGGAAATTGCCGATCGGATGGAAGAAGCTTTGCAGGAACGGGTGAATGTGGCAGGTATTATCATTGAAGATGTGAAGATTACCAATTTGGCCTATTCGGAGGAAATTGCGGCGGCGATGCTTCAGCGTCAGCAGGCGACAGCTATTATCGCGGCACGTCAGAAGATTGTTGACGGCGCAGTGGGTATGGTGAAAATGGCCATCGATAAACTTGGAGATGAAGAGATCGTTCTTTTGGATGAGGAACGGAAAGCAGCGATGGTGAGCAATCTGCTTGTCGTTCTCTGTTCCGGAAAAGATACACAGCCTATTGTCAACAGCGGCAGTATATATTAACCGAAGTATTTGACATAGAGTATGCCTGAAAGGTAAACTATAGAGTAGAGGGAAGGAGGCGGAGCCATGGCGATGAATCATTTGGATGAGCGTTTAGATGAAAAGGAAGAAAAGCTTCGTGCGCGTATGGAAAAACTGGATTCCCTTGAGAAAGAAATCAAAGCGCGGGAGAAGGCCATGAAGGCCAGAGAAAATGCAAAAAAGCAGGTGCTGCTTCGTCTGCCTCAGGGGCTTTGGGAGGATATCTCCCAGTGGGCCGGCGATGACTTCCGCTCAATTAATGGACAGATAGAATATTTGCTGACAGAGGCGGTGAGAAACCGTAAAAAAGGAAAGGGATGATCGAGTGAGTCAGGAACACAGATTGATGAAGGAAGAAATTTTGTCCAGGGTAGATCATACATTATTGGCGCAGACAGCGACCTGGGATGAAATTAAAGCATTGTGTGATGATGCCATCACCTATAGAACAGCTTCGGTGTGCATACCGCCGAGTTTTGTTAAAATGGCAAAGAGTTATGTAGGGGAACGGATGAAAATCTGTACGGTCATCGGCTTTCCGAATGGTTATTCAACTTCGGAAGTAAAGATTTTTGAGACACAGCAGGCTCTGGACGATGGGGCGGATGAGATTGACATGGTGATCAACCTCGGTGCCGTTAAAGAGGGGAAATATGACAGGGTTCTTCAGGAAATCCGGGAGATAAAGTCCGTATGCGGCGGCCATATTTTAAAAGTAATTATCGAAACCTGCTTTTTGACGAAGGAAGAAAAAATCCATCTTTGTCATGTCGTCACCGATTCAGGGGCAGATTACATTAAGACCTCCACCGGATTCGGCGGCGGCGGAGCCACTTTTGAGGATGTCAAGCTTTTCGCCGAACATATCGGACCCGGCGTTAAGATCAAGGCGGCAGGCGGCATTGCTTCGATGGAAGATGGGGAAAAATTTATCGAACTGGGAGCTTCCAGACTCGGTACCAGCCGGATTGTAAAGCTTGTCAAAGGGGAGATGTAGCATGTGGGAAGAACTCATACGAAGGGCCATTGCTCAGATGGATTATGCATATGCGCCTTATTCGCAGTTTAAGGTTGGCGCTGCGCTTTTGTGCATGGATGGTCGGATTTTTACCGGATGCAATATAGAGAATTCAGCCTATGGTCCGTCAAATTGTGCGGAACGGACGGCAATCTTTAAAGCAGTGAGTGAGGGATTTCGGAATTTTAAGGCGATTGCTATTGTTGGTGGAAAGTATGGAAAAATTCAGGATTATTGTGCACCCTGCGGTGTCTGCCGGCAGGTGATGGCAGAGTTTTGTGATCCGGAAGCGTTTCAGGTCGTCATGGCCAAAAGTCCGGAGGATTATAAGGTATATACTCTGGGCGAATTACTTCCGAAGGCTTTTTCGCCGGAGACATTGGAGGTGGAGCGGGGATGAAAACCTTTCGACGGATATTTTTAATTGTTATTGATTCTCTTGGCATCGGCGAGATGCCGGATGCGGTGGATTACGGTGATGTCGGCGCCGATACGCTTGGACATATATCCGAATGTGCCGATACCTTTGATATTCCGAATCTTCGAAAGCTTGGCATGGCAAATCTGAAACAATTGAAACAGGTTAAACCGATTGCAGAACCTGTGGGTTATTATGCGGTCCTGAGGGAAGCCAGTGCCAGCAAAGATACGATGACGGGACATTGGGAAATGATGGGCTTAAAAGTGACAACGCCGTTTAAGACTTTTTCGGAAAATGGATTCCCGGCGGATTTGATCGCTGAGTTGGAACGGCGCACGGGGCATAAGGTTATAGGCAATAAGAGCGTCAGCGGGACGGTTATCCTGGATGAACTGGGCGAAGAGGAAATTGCCACAGGGCATATGATTGTTTATACGTCTGCTGATTCAGTGCTCCAGATTTGCGGGAATGAGGAAACTTTTGACTTAAAGGAGTTGTATCGCTGCTGTGAGATCGCCAGAGAACTGACGATGCGGGAAGAATGGAAGGTCGGCAGGGTCATTGCCAGACCTTATGTGGGAAAGAAGCGGGGCGAGTTTAAGCGTACCAGCAACCGTCATGATTATGCCTTAAAACCCTTTGGAGCAACAGCTCTGAATGTCCTGAAAGACGCCGGACTGGATGTTATTGCTGTAGGAAAGATTAACGATATTTTTGTTGGTGAAGGCATTACCCGGGCGGAACGTTCAAAATCCTCAGTCCATGGTATGGAGCAGACGATTGATATTGCCGGAGAAGATTTTAAAGGACTCTGTTTTGTCAATCTGGTGGATTTTGATGCACTTTGGGGACACCGAAGAAATCCTCAAGGTTACAAAGAAGAGCTGGAACGGTTTGACGTAAAACTTGGAGAACTTTTAGAAAAACTGGGATCAGAAGATCTGCTTATGATTACGGCGGATCACGGCAATGACCCGACGTATAAAGGAACGGACCATACCCGGGAGAAAGTGCCGCTGCTCCTTTATTCGCCGGCATTTAACGGCGGCGGATGTATCGGTGAGCTGGACACCTTTGCGGTCATCGGGGCAACTATCGCCGATAATTTTGGTGTGTCCATGCCGGAAAAAACTATTGGATATTCTATAGGGAATAAATTAGACTAAAAGTAATATACGATCAGATAAGACTTCAAAGAGGGAGAGAAAAAGGCTTATGCATCACGAACTTTACTTACATGTTGCCTTCTTTTTTATCTATTCCTTTTTAGGGTGGGTGACAGAAGAAATATTTGCAGCTTTTAAATATGGCCGTTTTATCAATCGGGGTTTTTTGAATGGGCCTATGTGTCCTGTTTATGGAATCAGTATGTTTGTCATATTTAACGTACTTTCAGATTACAGCCTGCAGCCCTTTTGGCAGGTGATCGGAGCCATAGGAATTGTGACTGTGATTGAGTATGTGACAGGAGCTCTTCTTAGAAAAATCACGGGACGACGTTTCTGGGATTACCGGGATATGCCTTATAATTTGGATGGATACATTTGTCTCAGATATTCCATTGTCTGGGGAATGCTGGCAGTAGTGGCATTGTGGCTTGTGCAGCCTGCAATTTCTATTCTGCTTCTCATTTTGCCGAAGCGGGCAGTTGGCCTGGCGCTGTGGGTCGCGGGAACAGTATTCATTTTAGATTTGGGTGTGACTCTGGCGGCTTCTATGCATTTGAATTTAAAGGGCGGTATGGCAGAAAATGTGGTGAACCAGGCAAATCAGGTGCGCAGACATATGGGAAGGCAGATATTTATGGCGGTGCAGCGCCGTATGTATACGTCCTTCCCGGAATTAAAGAGTCAGGAGCCTTCGGAAGAAAAGGGGTTCGGTCAGGTGAGCGGGCGTGTTTTTGCAAAAGGGCTCTGCCTGGAAAAGCTTATCTGGATGTTTTTCATCAGCGGTGTGGCCGGGGATATTGTTGAAACGATTTATATGTGGGGGACAACAGGGCAGGTAATGAGCCGCAGCAGTTTTCTATATATACCTTTCAGTATCGTCTGGGGTGCCGGCGGTGCTCTGGGCATAGGATTGTTGTATTCCGTGAAAAGAAGCGGTTTTTTCGTCTTTCTCGGCGGTTTCTTTTTTGGGGGCGTGTTTGAGTATACCTGTTCGGTGCTTGCTGAATTCCTGTTCGGGACTACCTTTTGGGATTACAGCCGAATTCCTTTTAACTTGAATGGACGGATTAACTTGTTATTCTGCGGTTTTTGGGGAATTGCCGCTCTGATACTTATTTATCTGGTTTATCCGGTAGTCAGCCGATGGATTGAAAAGATTCCTTTGATCTCGGGAACAATCCTGACCTGGGCGTTGATGGTGATCATGGTACTTACTGCATTGATATCGTCTATGGCGATCACACGCTACGTACAGCGTCAGGCATCAATCCCGCCGAAGAGTGTTGTGGGGGAATTTCTGGACGCCCAGTATCCGGACGCCATGGTGGAAAGTGTTTATCCTTATATGAAAATTGTGAAATGATTAAAAATCAGAGCTTAGTCAGAATGCTCAATGTTCTGACTAAGCTCTTTTTCTAGCTCAATTCTTTAATACGTTGTATGGTCATTTGGACAGCCTTGTCAATGAATTGCTGCAGAGGTCCGGTAGAAAGCATGGCAATCCGGGTATTGCAGCTGTCAAATGGAATGAGGATACGCAGGGCATCGCTCTGCCCGACGGCGTTGGCCATTTTCGGGGATAATTCACCGAGAATGGAGTCTGGTACGACAATGGCGACAACCCCGACAATGATATCTGCCCTGCCGGCATTTTTTACAATGGCATTTTCTCCGGTAGCTCCATCAGTAGCTCCGGCCCGCATCATGTTTGAGGTGGCTGCCGAATTGGTTCCAAGGGCTCTGATAATGACCGGCAGATCTTTCGGAAGCTGTTTTGTCAGGCTTTCAATGTACTGACGGCCGATGCCGCCGCCCTGCCCGTCAACAACGGCAATTAAAATATCTTTTTTTATCATGTGTGTGATCTCCGTTTACCAGCGGCCGAATTCGGACAGCTCGAGCCCTTTATTTTTGTCTAACACGGTGTTGACTGCCCATTCATGGATAAAGAGAAGAAGTGGATTACCTTTCAGGTCTTTGACTCGTTTCATGTCGGAGGTTCCGTTGATACGTGCAACATCTGTATCAGGACTTGTTACCCAACGAATATATTCATGCGGCATGGTATCCATACGGATTTCAACGCCGTATTCGTTTTCAAGACGGAACTTTAATACATCAAACTGGAGAACACCGACAACGCCGACGATAATTTCTTCCATACCCGTATTGTATTCCTGGAAAATCTGAATGGCACCTTCCTGGGCAATCTGGGTAACGCCTTTAATAAATTGTTTACGTTTCATTGTATCAACCTGGCGTACTTTTGCAAAATGTTCCGGCGCGAAGGTTGGGATGCCTTCATAAGCAAAGGTTTTGCCCGGAACGGAAATGGTATCCCCAATAGAGAAAATACCTGGGTCAAAAACGCCGATAATATCTCCTGCATAGGCTTCATCCAGAATCTTTCGTTCCTGGGCCATCAATTGCTGCGGCTGGGATAGTTTTAATTTCTTTTTACCCTGAATGTGGTAAACATCCATACCGGCTTCAAATTTACCGGAACAGATGCGCATAAAAGCAATACGGTCACGATGGGCTTTATTCATATTGGCCTGAATTTTAAAGACGAATGCGGAAAAATCTTTGTCAAAAGGACTGATTTCACCAATATCGGATTTACGTGGCAGAGGATGGCTTGTCATTTCAAGAAAGTAATTCAAAAAGATTTCGATTCCGAAGTTGGTCAGGGCGGAACCAAAAAATACCGGTGTCTGTTTGCCGTGGCTGACTTTTTCAATATCAAATTCGGCGCTTGCGCCGTCCAGAAGTTCAATATCGTCCTGAAGGGTCTGGAACAGCTCATCGCCGACCATGCCGAGAAGTTCCGGAGAATCTACATCGAGATTTTCGGAATCTACTTCTTTCTGCCCGTTAGCAAAGGCGGTAAAAGTAGTTACATGTTTGGCACGGCGGTCATAGACACCACGGAATTCCTTACCGGAACCGATCGGCCAGTTCATTGGACAGGTAGCGATGCCGAGGACAGATTCAATTTCATCCATCAATTCAAAAGGGTCATTGGCGTCCCGGTCCATTTTATTAATAAAAGTGAAAATCGGGATATCCCTGAGCAGACATACTTTAAATAATTTCTTTGTCTGAGCCTCAACACCCTTGGAGGCGTCAATGACCATGACAGCGGAGTCAGCCGCCATCAGTGTACGGTAAGTATCCTCGGAGAAATCCTGATGTCCCGGAGTATCCAGAATATTAATGCAGTATCCGTCATATTCAAACTGCAGTACAGACGAGGTGACGGAAATACCTCTCTGTTTTTCAATTTCCATCCAATCGGAAACCGCATGTTTTGCCGTTTTCTTTCCTTTGACCGAACCGGCCAGGTTAATTGCGCCGCCATAGAGAAGGAATTTCTCTGTCAAAGTGGTTTTGCCCGCATCCGGATGGGAGATGATGGCAAAGGTTCTTCGTTTACTAATTTCTTCTTTTAAGTTTGCCAAGGGACTACCTCCAAATCATATCTGTTTCATAATCACTAAATTTAAATTATAGCTTATAGTTAAATGAAGTGTCAATATAAAGAATACATTTGATTGACGAATGTAAAATTCCTGTTTAAAATAAGTAGAAAGGGGGCATATTATAATGGAAAAAGCAGAAAAGAGAGGAAACAAGGGCGGAGCGGCGCTTGTTATCCGGGCAGTGATCATCCTGATTTTAGCATTGGCGCTCATTGTTGCCGGATATGTGATTTATCTTCAGGCAAATTATTACCGGATTGAGGATCATGCGGCGTTGGAAGTGGAAAACAATAGGGAAAATACGCTCAAGATCGGGGATACATATACAGCAGTTACCTATAATATCGGTTTCGGCGCCTACGGACCGGATTACAGCTTTTTTATGGACACCGGAGAAATGAAGGACGGAACTAAAACAGCGGGGAAATATGGAAAGGCATTGAATCTGGCGTCAGTTGAGACGCATACGGAAGGGGCGCTGGATGTCATTGAAGACTTGGCGGCAGATTTTTATCTGCTCCAGGAAGTGGATGTAGACGCAGACAGGAGCTATCATGTGAATCAGGAAGATTATATAAAAACGGCGATGACGGATTATGCCAGCATTTTTGCCAATAATTTTCATTCAGCCTATCTTTTTTATCCGTTCAATGACCCGCATGGAGCGGTGCAGGCTGGATTGTTGAGTTTCAGCCGTTATCAAATTTCAGGGGCAGAACGCCGCAGTTATCCGGTGGATAACAGTTTTATTACCAAGTTTACGGATTTGGACCGCTGCTTTGTTCAGATGCGCCTTCCGGTGGAGGGGGGACATGAGCTGATATTGATCAACAGCCATATGTCGGCCTATGACGAGGGCGGCACCATTCGTGCCCGGCAGTTGGAACTGCTGAATTCGGTCATAGCCGAAGAATATGCCAAAGGTAATTACGTCATTGTGGGCGGAGATTTTAACCATGCCATGGGTGAGGCGGTGACAGAAGGGTTTCCTTCGGAACAGAAATTCCCGGCCTGGGTTGCTGTGTTGACGGAAGATGATCTGGCTGACGGTGTGAGAATCATACGGGCAGATAATGAGCTGGAAGTGCCGACTTGCCGGGGCGCCGATATTCCCTATACAAAGGGTGTGAATTATACAACCGTGGTCGATGGGTTCCTTGTGACAGATAATGTGAGGGCAACGGCAGAGAATATCGATACGGATTTTGCCTGGAGCGATCATAATCCGGTGAGGCTCCGGTTTGAATTAATAGAAAATTAATGTTATACTGTCTGAAAGACTTGTGATGCAGACTTGGAAAGGTGGGAATTTTATGAATAATATTCAGGAAATAGAAACTTCCGTCGGAACCTTTATGGCCGGTCGGGTAGAATTTTATGAGAATGGTACGGTGAAATCGGCGGAGCCGGAGCAGCAGGTGTTTTTCAGTCATGAAACCGGACTGTACATCGCCTACGATAATACGCCGCTAAAAGATGAAGAGCATCTTCCCACCCTGGAGTTTGATCCGGATGGACGGGTAAAGGCACTTCGTACGGTGGGAACCGGGTTGATCTGTCGGGTGAAGAATGGGGCGGAAGCTGGCAGTGTGCTTCGCATCGGCGCCGAATGGCGTCCGGATCCACGAGATACGGGAGCGAATGTATTGATTCCGATTCGTATTCAATTTTTTGAAAATGAACTGCTGGTGACAGACAGTGATGGTCAGGACCATCATCTGCCTTTGGACGTTTATGCGATCCAGGTGGACTATCTGACGGACAATATCGTTATGGGCGGCGGCTGTGGAGATTGCAGTACATGTAATGGATGCTGCAGTGTCCAGTAACGGACAATACAAGAAGCAGATAGACGTGAGCGGTAAGTTTGATTGCAGTAAGGGGGCTTGAAGGAAAGGCCGCCCTTGTTTTTTGACGAATTTTAGAGAAAATGTGAACACTTCGTGAAAGTTTTATAAAGAACTATAAATTTTCACGTTAAATAATTGACATGTATTTTTAAAGAATGTTACAATTTATCCTAATAGTAAAATGGAGGTGTATATCTTATGGAGCAGAAAGAAAAAATGAATCTAGTGGATTATACAGATATATACGGAAAGATATGCGAGAAGACCGATTTGATTTCGGCAGAACTTTTTGATGAGTTTGGTGTAAAGCGGGGACTTAGGGATAAAAATGGAAATGGTGTGTTGTCTGGACTGACTCATATTTCAAAGATTCAGGCATTTAAGGAGGTGAATGGAGAGAAGATACCCTGCGATGGTAAGTTATGGTATCGGGGATATAGTATCATAGACCTGGTTAAAGGTTTTCATGGAGAGCGGTTCGGATATGAAGAAGTCACTTATTTGCTTTTATTTGGGCGATTACCGAATATGGCAGAACTGGAAGAGTTTAAAAGAGTTCTCAATGCCAGCCGGACGCTGCCGACAAACTTTACGCGGGATGTTATTATGAAGGCGCCAAGTAAGGATATTATGAATTCCATTACAAAAAGTGTGCTGACGCTGGCATCTTATGATGATAATATGGCAGACCCGTCGATCAGCAATGTGCTTCGTCAATGCCTGCAGCTGATTGCTATTCTCCCGATGTTGTCCGTATATGGATATCATGCATATAATCATTATGAATGTGGAGACAGTTTTTATATACATCGTCCGGATGAGAATCTTTCAACTGCGGAAAATATTCTTCTCATGCTTCGTCCGGATAAAGTGTATACAGAACTGGAAGCGAAGGTTCTTGATATTGCCCTCGTGTTGCATATGGAGCATGGCGGCGGCAATAATTCAACCTTTACGACTCGTGTTGTGTCTTCGGCGGGTTCAGATACTTACTCGGTAGTAGCTGCGGCGCTGTCTTCGCTGAAAGGCCCGAAGCATGGCGGCGCAAATATTAAAGTTGTGGAAATGATGCGGGATTTGCGGGAGAATGTATCCGATCTGCACGATGAAGAGGCCATTAAGGAATACCTCGGTAAACTTTTGGATAAACAGGCTTTTGATAAAAAGGGACTGATCTACGGTATGGGGCATGCGGTATATTCCCTTTCTGACCCAAGAGCGCGGATCTTTAAGAGTTTCGTGGAACGTCTGGCGAAGGCGAAGGGCAGAGATGAAGAATTCGGCATTTATTCGGCTGTGGAACGCCTGGCACCGGAAGTCATTGCTGAAAAACGAAAGATTTATAAAGGCGTCAGCGCCAATGTGGATTTTTACAGCGGATTTGTATATAATATGCTGGACATTCCATTGGAATTATATACACCGATTTTTGCCATGGCACGGATTGTTGGCTGGAGTGCTCATCGCATTGAAGAATTAGTCAATGTGGATAAGATTATTCGTCCGGCCTATTTGAGCATAATGGAAGAAAAAGACTATAAACCTTTGGAAGACAGGGAATAGTGAAACATTGGATATAAAGAGGGCTCCAGGATTTCTCCTGGAGCTTCGGCTTTTCTATAGATAATATTTTGAGAGATATCAGTCTCTTACAATAACGGAGATACCGTTAGGGATGCAGGTCAAACTTGCGTCCGTACCTTTCAGTTCTCGTGCGCGGGCGTAAGCAGCTTCGAGCGTTGGAAAATATTCAGCTTTCATATCTGTGATCATTTTTTCCTGTTCTGGCTCTGCCACAAAAAGTACTTTGTGTTTACAGAGAATACGGCAGTAAATCTGGGCACACCACTGGTCAGGCACTGTATCTTCCTGGGCTGTTGCCATACATCGGTCGTAGAAAGACTGGGCAGATTCAGCCTCAGCAACGGAACGGTAGTATTGTTCGCCGCCGTGCCCATCCGAACATGTCGCCAGCATGATGATAACAGCATCTGGTTTTGCGGTCGCTTCTCCGGCGCTCATGCCCTTTGAACACTGGTAAGCGTTCTGATCAAGAGGATGACCGCCGTTCGTGGTGATAACGATATCGGCCGGGGCTGGTTTTACGACACAGTAGTTTGCAAGGAAATCGGCACCTTTGCGGTGAGCAGTATTGAAATTTCCGGCAAAAGCGGCAACAGTTTTCTTGTCCTCATCAATAACAACATTACAGATAAATGCCAGATTAGCCATTTTGGCTGCCGCGATCATATCCTCGTGAATCGGGTTGTGATCAAGAATACCGGTACGGGCATATGGGCTGTCAATGAATTTGGAACAGTGGTTGCCCATAACGGTCACCGCATCACAGACGCCCGGAAGAACACTTTTACGTCCGCCGGAAAAGCCGGCGAAGAAGTGAGCTTCGATAAAACCTTCGGCAACAAGGAGGGATGCTTCCAATGCAAGCTTATCAATAATACAATCCGGGCCGGATGGCAATGTGCCGACTTTGGCATTGCTCTCCGGATTGTGGGCATCATGAACAACGATGCTGTCCTTGAATTCTTCGTAGAGTGCATCACCAAGTTTGTTTCTTAATTCGTCAATGGTTGTCTGACGATGGAAACCGGTAGCGACAAGAAATGTAATCTTGATATCCGGATTTCCTATTCTCAATTCGCGAATCATATGAGGTAAAATGTCCTGACTTGGTACAGGGCGTGTGTGGTCACTGATAATAATTGTACAGTCCGGTTTGCCTTTTGCAAGTTCAAAAAGGCGTGGGCTGTCAATAGGGTTTTCCATGGCTTCCGCGACGATATCATACCCGCTTTTGTTGCTGTGCAATTCATCAATGTTGGAAGTCAATACAGGAGTATCGTCAGGAACTTCCAAATCAAGTGTTGTTTTTCCGTAAAGAAAGTTTACTGTCTTCATAAATGTTCTCCTCAAAAAATCCTTCATAATAATAGCATTCAAAACTCAAAGTTTGACTGCTCTATTATATGATGCTTTGTGCAAGTTGTCTACAAAAGTTATTTGTTTAACGAGTATTTTTTAATAATTGCACAAATTGGTCCGACCAATATAAACGTTTAGCCAAATTTTTGAAATAGCATATACTATTATCAAATAAAATGAAGGTGACATTGATCATGCCAAAATTTGGAATCGATGTAAGTTCTTTTAATGGTGACATTAATTTCACAATGATTAAAGATCAGATTGATTTTGTACTCATCCGCTGTGGCTATGGCAATAATGTGACCAGTCAGGATGATTCAAAATATGAAAGGAACGTCAGGGAATGTGAAACCCTCGGAATTCCCTATGGTGTTTATTTCTATTCTTATGCATTAAATATGGAAGATACAGAGAGCGAAATACAACATTGTTTAAGACTGGTGCGTAAGGCAAATCCGACCTATGGGGTCTGGCTGGATATGGAAGATGGTGATGGCTATAAAGCGAGTCATGGTTTTCCTTCAAAGGAGATGTTGGTATCTATATGCGAACGGTTTTTAATGGGAATCGAATCTGCCGGGTACTATGCCGGACTTTATGCCAGTTTATCGTGGTTGAATGGATACTTGAATGACCGAAGACTGGACCGGTTTGACAAATGGGTAGCTCAATGGGCTGCCGAGAATTCTTATACAGGGGCGTATGGATTATGGCAATTTACGAATGGGAAATATCTGGAAGGATGGACGCAGCCTTTTGACGGAAATTATGCCTATTATGATTATCCGGCCCTGACTTCCGGTAATCCTTCAGAACCGGAAGAACGGCCGGAGCCGAAACCGGAAGGCGAAGCGATGAAGATTGTGGGAAATGGGGTCAATTTTCGGGAAGATGCCTATGTGGGAGCACCGGTAATTCTGCAGCTCTATTATAATACGGAAATTATCTGGTTATGGGATGACGGTTGGGGCTGGTCTAATTGTGTGTATAATGGTCAAAAAGGTTTTGTGGCGAATGAATATCTTTCCGGCTGGCAGAGATTGTCCTCTTATAAAAGAGCGAAAATCTTTGGCAGTGGAGTGAACATGCGAGCTTATCCGGGGCTTGACGGCGCTGTGGTCGGGCAATTGGGCTGGGGGGATGAAATTTCAGTAATCTCCATTGCACCATCGAATTGGATGCGGATAAAATATGGTGAACTATTTGCCTATGTAAAATATGATTCTACGTATATAAAAATTTTGTAAAATGTGGTATCATAAATAAAAAGAATCGGGAGGGGAGAAATATGCCGGGATTTATTATTCACCTTACAGAGGCAGCCATGATCATGGAACATATGAAAAAGCAGCCGGATTCTGACTGGAAACAGGAATTTTTGCTTGGTAATCTCCTTCCGGATACCCGGTTGGGGAAGGATAAAGCCATATCCCATTTTTGGGCGCCGGAGGGCTGGGAAAATATCGCACGAGCTCCAAAACTGTCTCGTTTTCTGGAGAAATATGGGGATCGTCTGAACGAGCCAGTGATTCTGGGCTATTATGCGCACTTATATCTGGATGAACGATATGTGAACGAATATTGGCCGACTATTTTGACATTTGAGGATGAAAAAGGCCGTCCGGAACCAAGAAAGGCGTTTATTCATCGGGTTGAGTTGAAAGAAAGCGGCCGTTTTATTCCGTTTGAAAAGTTTTTTTCATCAGAATATTATTACGGGGATTATACGCGGAGTAACCATTGGCTTGTCGACAAATATCATATACAGCCGCCGGAATATAGATATCTTGAAAATGTGAATATGGATGAAGTGAATGCATCCCAGCTTGAACGGGTGTTGAAAGAGCTTGAGTGTATTTGTCATAAAGGCAGACCGGGGGATGAGAAGGAGATGAAAGTCTTCAATCTGGCAGGGCTGGAAGCCTTTGTGCGATACACGGCAGAGACATTTTGTCAGCATATGATACAGATGCCTCATATTATAGATAGCAGGGGGAGAAATGAATAAATGATATATAACAATGTTTTAGAGGCTATGGGCCATACGCCGATGATTCGTTTGAATCGTATGAATTCACCGGAAAATGCGGAGGTTTTGGTAAAATATGAAGGGCTAAATGTGGGTGGATCTATCAAAACGCGCACAGCTTTTAATATGATCGAGGAAGCGAAAAAGCAGGGGCGCATTCATGAGGATACGATTATTGTGGAGCCGACGAGCGGTAATCAGGGAATCGGCCTGGCTCTGATCGGCGCTGTTCAGGGATATGAGACGGTAATCTTTATGCCCGATTCGGTGAGTGAGGAGCGGCGGAAACTGGTACAGCATTATGGCGCCGAAGTGCGGCTGGTGCATGATGCCGGGAATATTGGGGATTGTATCGATGAATGTCTGCGGTTGGCTCTGGAAATGGCAAGGGAGAATCCAAAGGTGTTTGTGCCTCAGCAATTTGAAAACCCGGCCAATCCCATGGTGCATCGCCATCATACGGGGCTGGAGATTCTGGAACAGGTCGGCGGACCGATTCATGGTTTTTGCTCAGGCATCGGAACCGGCGGAACCATTACCGGTATCGGGGAGGTGCTGAAAGCCCAGAATCCGGAAATCGAGATTTGGGCTGTGGAGCCGGAAAATGCAGCCATACTTGCGGGCGGAACGGTGGGAACACATCTGCAGATGGGGATTGGAGACGGAGTCATTCCTCCAATTTTGAATAAACAGATTTATGATGACATTTATGTGGTTACAGATGAGGAAGCGATTCAGACAGCAAAAGATCTGGCGCGGCTGGAAGGGCTGATGTGCGGCATTTCCAGCGGAACAAATGTTGCGGCCGCTTTAAAACTGGCTAAAAAGCTTGGCAAGGGAAAAACGGTTGTGACGGTGCTGCCGGATACGGCAGAACGATATTTCTCGACACCGTTATTTGAAGAATAGAGGGTTTTATGGATTCATATAGCCAGTTGAATGAAGTATTAGTACATCTCTTCAATCATACGTTGAAGATCGAAGAGGAATCTTTGATTCGGGATGAATTTAAGGATATTTCCATGAATGATATGCATATTATTGAGGCCATAGGTGATGGTGAAGCGAAAAATATGTCATCGATTGCCCGTCTTGTCGGCGTAACGGTGGGGACATTGACGATTGCCATGAATAATCTGGTTAAAAAGGGGTATGTTGTTCGTACGCGCAGCGAAAAGGACCGGAGAGTTGTTCTTATTTCTCTGGATGAGAAAGGGCGGCGGGCCTATAAGCGGCATGCGCAGTTTCATATGGAGATGGTCCGGGCCATGCGGCAGGGACTGGACGAAGAACAGTGTCAGGTTTTGACACAGGCAATGCGGAATTTAAGAGATTATTTTAAGACAGTGTAGCAGGCCGGGAGGAAAGAAATGAAAATAAAGAATGGGTTGTCCAGTTCGATGGAGGACTATTTAAGGGAAATTTATGTACTGACACAGAAAAAGGACGAGGTCCGTGTGACGGATGTTGCCCAGTTCCTTGGAATATCCAAGCCGAGTGTTAATCGGGCGATGAATACGCTGAAAGAACAGGGATATATCGAACATGAACATTATGGAACGATACACCTGACCAAAGCGGGACTTGAGGCGGGTAAGAATGTCTATGACACCTATAAAGTGGTCTATAAGTTTTTGACGGAGATGCTGGAGCTCGATCCGGCCGATGCCAGGGAAGAGGCTCACTTACTGGAACACGATATCAGTAAGGGGACGCGTAAAAAACTGAAAAAATTTATGAAGAAGAAAAAATAGAAAGAGCCGCAGGACGATTGAAAATTTGTCCTGCGGCTCAATTTCTATGTTAGTTTAATTCGTCAACAACTTTCTTGATAGCAGCCAGAGCGTCGTCCGGAAGTTTGTCATAACCATCTTTTAATACAGAAAATTCTTCGATTTCATTGACACGGTCCATCATACGGGCCTTTAATTGGGTCAGATATTCAGCATCGCTCATATCCGGAATAAAACCTTCCCAATCCATGATTTCGATATCGGAAAATGGTCCCCATGGTTTAAATTCTGCTTTTTTCTCAACGATGGCTTCAAGGATGCCGAGGGTATCCTTTGGCTGTACTTTTTTGCCCATGAAATCGCCGGTATTGATGATGTAACAATCAACATTCTTTTCTTCCACCAGCTTTTTAAATTTCTCATAATCGTTAGCCAGTGGATAGGTCCGGAACGGGTTGGCATATGGTACGACAACCAGTTTGTTTGGATCTACGCCGGGAGCCAGACGCTCTGCGGAAGAACGTTTGGTTGCCAGAGTTGCACCCATGACAGAGGCTAAGGAAGCTCCCTTTAACTTAACAACCGGCGGAATGGTTGGATCTTTCATGATCCAGAAGATGGCGTTTACCGGAGAGTCAATGCGGTCTACCCGGTTTGGAGACCAGAGCTTGGATTTGATCGCACGGCCGTTTCCGTTACGGATATCTTCTGTAACGAGCTGAATCTTTCCTTCAGAATCCATGGTCGCAGAGTTATTCATGGAAGTAAGGAGGTATTTGTTGTCATCGCAACCGGTTGGGTAATCGGCAGTTTTATCAAAATAGGTTGGTTCAATGGCGATGGATGCACAGGTATCCGTATTGATGATAAAGGCATCATCATGAAGTACTTTGATCTCATATTTACCACCGTGTTTTGCGTGGGTCAGTGTGGATTTTCCGGAACCGGATAAACCGTAAACAGAAGCGACGAATTTGGAACCGTCAGCTAATGTGTATTCTTTCTGACCGCCATGGCAGGACGCATAACCATTACGGTTGGCAATAGCCCAAACCATCGTCAGAGTCCCCTTCTTATGTTCACCAAAGTATCTCATACCGAGAATGCAGGCACAGTTGGTCTCTGTATTGAAGTAGCACAAAGTCTTTTTGGCAGGGTCACTGAGACAGCTTAAATCAACGCCCGGCCGGTCGGAGCCGTTCCACTGTGGGTCGGAAAAGATATAGATATCTGCTTCCTTGCCGTCACCAACAGGTTTGGAGTTTTTATACATTTTTACATATTCATCCGACATGTACTGGAAGTTCAGCATCCAGGAATAGAGAATATTTTCTTCGCCTTCCGGAATGAGCAGATGACACTTAACCATAAATTCAGAATCAAGGCCGGCATAAACTTCTGCATGATACATGGTTTTCCAACGGGATTCATAAACAGCATCCATAGCGACCTTGTCCAGCTCCTCGCAATTTACGCCAGGTTCTCCCGCGATTCGGCGGGCAACAGCGTAGCGGCCGGTGATAGCGCCATCATTGAAAAGAAGAACTTTGGCATCTTTTTCAAGGCCAAATTCTTCACCTCGGTATACCGGCATATCGGTAACGATCGTTCCCGGAGAGTTTTTAGCCAGTTCATAGGCCTCTTTTAAAGTATTTACTTTAACAACATTATTTCCATAGAAAGCGGCTTCGATAATGGAGCGGGTTTTGGAAAAACCCGGTTTTCCTGCGCCGATTTCGTCAATATTGTAATATGCTTTTGTTGACATTAACAGATCCTCCTTTAGCGGTTTAAATTCCTTCAGTTAATTACAACTATAAACAACAATTGGCTGAATGTCAAGGATTGGGCGGTTCAGGCTGCCTTTTCTTCAGCGGATTCAGGGATGATATCCGCATCCGGCATGTATTTCCGCAAGATAGGAAATGGCGCCGGACCTAGGTCTAAAAGCTGCTTGTGGAAATCTTTAATATCAAAATCCTTATCCAGATGATCTTCCATGGTATCACGCATTTCAAGAATTTCATCCATACCGATGCCGTAGATCATATAATTTGTCGGGTTATAGAGAATATTGTCGTAAAGTTCCTGGATGGTCGCGTCGTCGAAGGTCAGATACTGACGGATAAATTCGCCGGTCTGCGCTACATCCCAGCCTTCATAGTGAATACCGAGGTCTGCGCGACAGTAGAGATTGAGGGCCATTTCCGCATTGAAAGTGCGGTAGAAATCCGCCACATCCTCCTCGAATCCACAGTAATCGTAGGACAGAGATTCCACATAGGAAGCCCATCCTTCTACATAACCGGAGCATTCATAGACGGTGCGGATAGGGTCCGGGTTCGTATTATAATAGTAAGTGATTTGATACATATGGCCCGGATAGCCTTCGTGAGCCATCGTCGGCATCAATTCGTTGCCCACACTGTCCCGGAGATTTAAATAAATCTGGTTATTTGCAATATCGTCAATCCGGGGAATGAAATACATGGCCGGACTTAAACGTTCAGACAGAGATTCATGAACATTTTTCAGGGTATAGTCGACCTCAGGGGCTTCCGGCATCTGCTCGGCCGTAAATGTGGATTTAAAATGGTCAATGATTTCCGTCGGGTCTGTCAGCGAATATTCGGCATTATCTACCTCGTCAAAAATATCCGGGTTGGCATTCATCGTGAGAGCAAGGAAAAATATTGCAGAATTCAGTTTCCCTTCGGTCAGTTCGATGAGTTCCTCCGGGGTCTTGTCTGTGCCTACGGAGGATTTTAATAAATATTTGTAATAGTCCTGACCGTTTTCATAGGACGATATATTTCCTTTCTCCGGCGCCGTATCTATCTGAGCGGTCAAACCGTCAATAATGGACTGGTAGGCGGGGATGACCGAGTTGATGACGGCCTCCTGATTTTTTTTGATATAGGCGTTCTTTTCATCATCAGATAGATTCAGACCTTCCAGCTTTTCCGGAAAAACTTCAATAAGAAGATTAGTTTCCGGGGATTCAATGAAAGACTGACAGTCTTCAATGGCGGCTTCCAATGCGGACTTGCACATGCCGTATCCGGCATCGGCTTTTTGGTTTTCGAAGGCAAGGATAGATTCGATATAATTGCCCAGTGAATTTAAAAGGGTCAGATAATCTTCAACGTCGTCCACATCGTCGAAATGATATTCCGCCATGGTTGTCGGAAGCTGGCTCTGGAAGCCGAGCAAGGGCGCCAGATTTGACGTTTGATAAATATAATCATAAGATTCCAGATCTGCTTCGAGATAATATTTAACCACGTCATAAGTAACGGCCCGTTCACCGGTCAGACCGGAGATTTTATTCAGACGGTCAAGCCAGGCCTGGGTCTGAGCTTTTTCTTCGGCAAAATCTTCCTCCGTCAGAGGAACGTCACCCCAGGTTGCTTCCTCCAGCTCGATGCCGTAGGCCGACGGATCTTTCAATGTATAATTCAGAGTCAGCGAATCGCTGCCGGCATAATCTGTAAAAATATCACGTGTCAGTTCATCAAAGGCTTCCTCGGCAGATGTTCCATTGTTGGTCGTGGTCGCCGTTGTGTTTTGGGCAGAACTGCATCCGGTCAACAGCAATGCCGCTGAACATACAGAAATCATTAGTGTTTTAAATGTCCTGATAAATTTCATATTATTTGAATCCCCCTTTAGTTTGATATTTTTAGTATAACAGAAAAAGTCTGGGATATGTAGGTGATTTTCCATTAAATTTCCTTGTGTTTAAAACAGGGATATATTATAATAAGAAATTAGCTTATGATGAATATATAATTCTGATGGGAGGAAAAAACATGGCAAAGAAACCTTATTATATAACAACAGCGATTGCCTATACGTCCGGAAAACCGCATATCGGCAATACGTATGAGATTGTTCTTGCCGATAGCATTGCACGGTTTAAACGGGCTCAGGGGTATGATGTACGTTTTCAGACGGGGACGGATGAACATGGTCAGAAGGTGGAGATCAAAGCGGCAGAGGCCGGCGTAACCCCGAAGGAGTATGTGGATGGTGTGGCCGGTGAGATTAAACGGATCTGGGATTTGATGGATACATCCTATGATCGTTTTATCCGGACAACAGATGCCGACCATGAAGCGCAGGTCCAGAAGATTTTTAAAAAGCTTTATGATCAGGGGGATATTTACAAAGGATATTATGAAGGAAAGTATTGCACACCGTGTGAATCCTTCTTTACGGAAAGTCAGCTTGTGGATGGCAAATGTCCGGACTGCGGACGGGAAGTGATCGATGCGAAGGAAGAGGCATATTTCTTCAAAATGAGTAAATATGCGGACCGGCTGATCGAACATATCAATACCCATCCGGAATTTATTCAGCCGGAATCCCGTAAGAATGAGATAATGAATAATTTCCTGCTGCCGGGGCTTCAGGATTTGTGTGTATCCAGAACCTCTTTTACATGGGGAATCCCGGTCACCTTTGATCCTAAACATGTGATTTATGTATGGATCGATGCACTCAGCAACTATCTTACCGGACTTGGCTTTGATCTGGACGGCAACAGTGATCCGATGGTGGAGAAATACTGGCCGGCAGACCTGCATCTGATCGGTAAAGATATCATTCGTTTCCATACGATCTATTGGCCGATCATGCTGATGGCACTGGATATTCCTCTGCCGAAGCAGGTATTTGGACATCCTTGGCTGCTTGTCGGCGAAGGAAAGATGAGTAAATCCAAAGGTAATGTGATTTATGCCGATGATCTGGTAGATTATTTTGGTGTGGATGCGGTGCGTTATTTCGTTCTGCACGAGATGCCGTTTGATAATGACGGTTCCATTACATGGGAGCTGATGGTTGAGCGTATGAACTCAGACCTGGCAAATATTCTTGGAAACCTGGTAAATCGTACCATTTCCATGACAAATAAATATTTTGGCGGTGTGGTAACCAATCCGGGTGTCAATGAACCTGTGGATGAGGATTTGAAACGGGTTGCTTTAGAAACCCCTGTAAAAGCGGCAGCGAAAATGGATAAATTGCGTGTGGCCGATGCCATTACAGAAATATTTGCATTGTTCCGTCGCTGTAATAAATATATTGACGAGACGGAGCCATGGAATCTGGCAAAGGACGAAGCGAAAAAAGACCGTCTGGCTACAGTACTTTACAACTTATTCGAGGGTATCCGAATTGGCGCAGTATGTCTGGAAGCTTTTCTGCCGACCACATCCCGAAAGATTCTGGATCAGATTGGCACACAGCAGAGAGATTTCCTCGAACTGGATACTTTTGGCCGGATGGAACAGGGAATCAAGGTTGTTGAAAAACCGGAGATTCTCTTTGCACGTATTGATATGAAGGAATTCATGGCAAAACTGGAAGCAGATAAGGCTGCTAAAGAAGCCGAGGCTGCAAAGGCGGTTGCGATGGAGGCAGGTATCGATATTGAAGCCAAACCGGAAATTACTTATGACGATTTTGCCAAGCTTCAGTTCCAGGTCGGCGAGATTATTGCCTGTGAAGCTGTAAAAAAATCCAAAAAATTGCTTTGTTCTCAGGTGAAGATCGGCAGTCAGGTGCGCCAGATCGTATCCGGAATTAAAGCCCATTACACACCGGAAGAGATGGTGGGCAAGAAGGTCATGGTTGTGACAAACCTGAAACCTGCAAAGCTGGCCGGTGTGATGTCCGAAGGTATGCTTCTCTGCGCGGAAGATGCAGAAGGCAGTCTGTCTCTGATGATTCCTGAAAAAGAAATGCCGTCAGGTGCGGAAATCTGCTAAGTTGCAGAAATAGAAATAATGTATGTCCAGATGGGCATGACCCATACATGCCCGAATGGGTATATGAAAGACCGAAAGCTGTGTGATATGCTTTCGGTCTGTTTGTTTGCGCGCCATGGGCGCGCTCTAACGGGTGCAAGTCCCGAACACGCCTAG
>ERZ1673746.96-NODE-96-length-122844-cov-7.480214_pt1 | contig 122844 bp, 119 predicted proteins | sample MGYA00580205_ERZ1673746 | MGnify/ENA primary metagenome ERZ1673746 (study PRJEB41218, sample SAMN15661771) | gut metagenome | host: Homo sapiens | place: Canada: London | collected 2015-08-20/2019-03-30 | study: EMG produced TPA metagenomics assembly of...
GAATGGCCGCATAAGCCAGCCGTGGAAGACCGGAAAGCCGAGGCCGGCGGGGCTGCGAATTGGAACCGTCCACAGGCTATTTTAAAATCTCCGTTTACTTTTCCCCTCCAATATTGTAGAATAAAACGGAACATTGTTAGAAATTGGAGGCAGACGGATGGCAGGTTTTTATGAACCGGAGATCCTTTCCCGTGTACAACAGATGGAATTGGAGATACTTAAGGATGTCATGGAGCTGTGTGACAGCCATGGGCTTCTCTGTTTTGGTATGGCGGGGACAGCGATCGGAGCGATTCGGCATAAGGGATTTATTCCCTGGGATGATGACATTGACGTTGCCATGCCAAGGAAGGATTTTGAGTGCCTTTTGAAGCTGGTGGAAGAAAAGCTCGGTGATAAGTATTACGTCTTAAACTGGCGGACCAGTGAGAATTATCCGCTGATGACGACGAGGATCTGCCGCCGCGGTACCAGATTCGTGGATTCTCCCATGAGGGATGTGGACAGCCCTCTCGGTGTTTTTTTAGATATGTACGTATACGATGATATACCGGATTCCGGGGTTCTCATGAAGCTTCAGGCATGGGAGGCCTGGTTTTTCAGTAAACTTTTAATACTGCGGTCGATTCCCCGGCCTTATCTGGCTCAGACGGGATGGAAGGCGAAGCTGATCACCGCTGTCTGCATCGCGGTGCATCACGTGCTTAAGGGGCTTTGCATCTCCAAGCGGGGACTGGCTTCCCGCTGTGAAAAGATCTGCCGCCGTTATGAGGGGAAGAATACGAAGCGTATGGCCTTTTATCCGGATACGAATCCATTCTGGAACGTGGTGGAAAAGGCGGCGTTTTCACCGGGACTGAAGCTGGATTTTGAGGGATTCAAGCTGGTATTTCCGAGAACAGAGCATGATATTCTGACTTATATGTACGGGGATTATATGCAGATGCCTCCGATAGAGAAAAGGAAGACTCATTATCCTTATATTCTCGACCTGGGAGACGGTACAGTACTGTCAGAAGAGACGGTCACAGACAGAGGAATGAAGAAGACATGAAATGGCTCAGACAAAGGATGTTCGGCAGTCTAAGCACAGGAACTGCCGCAATCGACCGGCAGAATATTGCCTGGAACATGATCGGAAGCCTGATTTATGCCGGCTCCAGCATGATTCTGACTGCTCTGGTTAATCACTTAATCGGCCCGGAGCAGGGCGGTATCTTCGGATTTGCGTTCAGCACATTTGGTCAGCAGATGTTTCTGGTGGCTTATTTTGGTATGCGGCCGCTTCAGAGCACCGATGTGAATCAGGCGTATACCTTCGGAGAGTACCGGAGGGTCAGGCTCTATACGTGTATGGCGGCTGTTCTGTTCGGTATTTCTTATATTTTTGTTAATACTTACTTCGTTCCGAACGGTTATTCGCGTCAGAAGACACTGGTTGTTTTTCTGATGGTGGTTTATAAGGTGCTGGACGGCTTCGCTGATGTCTATGAATCTGAATTTCAACGGGCCGGACGCCTGTATCTGACCGGAAAAGCGATGGCTTACCGGACGATTCTGTCGGTCATCCTGTTTCTGGGCACGCTCTTTTTGACGCGGGAGCTGGTATTTTCCTGTGTAATTGCGGTGCTGGCCCAGGCAGCCGGAATTCTGCTGTTTGACTGGAATCTCATGAAGCTGGTGCCCGGAGTGGACATTTCGCGTGCAGCGGGGAAATCCCTGGCTCTGGTCCGGGAATCGTTCCTTCTGTTTCTGTCAGTCTTCCTCGATGGTCTGATCTTTGCTATGGCTAAATATGCGGTGGATGCGCAGATGACTGCAACGGATACCGCCATCTTTGTGGCAGTCTTTATGCCCACCTCTGTCATCAATCTGGCGGCCAATTTTGTGATACGGCCGTTTTTGACGAAGATGTCCTATCAGTGGGAGGGAAAGAAGTTTGATGAGTTTACCCGGGATTTAAAGAAACTGATGGCCATTATACTGATATTAACGATTATTGCGCTGGCCGGTGCATGGGCGATCGGCGTGCCGGTGCTGGGGGCAATCTCTAATGTGAAGCTGGCGCCTTATAAGTCGGGACTTCTGTACATTATTCTCGGCGGCGGATTCTTTGCAGTCATGAATCTGTTTTATTATGTGCTTGTTATAATGAAATGCCAGCGCAGGATCTTCTTCGGATACGTTCCCGTGTGCATTCTGTCCGCGATTCTTTCGTTTCTGCTTGTGAAGACCGGAGGGATCAACGGTGGGGCATTGTCCTATATGCTGGAAATGCTGGTGCTTATGATGTGCTTTATGGGACAGGCATTCTACGTATTTCACAGGACGAAGAAACAACAGGGAGGACGTTAGCCATGGACAAGGTGCTGGTGATTATACCTGCATATAATGAGGCCCTCAATATCGAGCGGGTTGTGACGAGACTGCAGGAGGAATATCCCATATACGATTATGTGATCGTCAATGACGGCTCTGCGGATGAGACTGCGGCGATCTGCCGGAGCCGCGGATTTCAGCTGATCGATCTGCCTGTCAATTTAGGGCTGGCAGGGGCGTTTCAGACAGGACTGAAATACGCATACCGCAGAGGATACCGTTACGCGATCCAGTTTGACGGCGACGGACAGCACCGGCCGGAATACATTGGAGCAATGCGGGAAAAAATGGATGAGGGATACGACATCGTGATTGGTTCCCGTTTCGTCACGGAGAAGAAGCCGAATTCCATGCGAATGCTGGGAAGCAGACTGCTCTCAGGGGCGATTCGTCTGACAACCGGCGTCTCCGTCTCCGATCCCACCTCCGGGATGCGCATGTTTAATGAGCGCATGATCCGGGAGTTTGCAGAAGGCTTAAACTATGGCCCGGAACCGGATACGATTTCCTATCTGTTAAAACAGGGCGCACGGGTCGCAGAGATCCAGGTGACGATGGATGAGAGAATTCTTGGTGAGAGTTACTTAAAGCCTGTGAGCGCCGCCCGGTACATGGGGAAAATGATGTTTTCCATCCTGCTTGTACAGAATTTTCGGAAACGCGGCAGAAGATAAGAGAAGGGAGAACGTGCGATGACCGTTATACTTCGGTGTGTACTGATTGTAGTTTCCATACTGCTGACATTCTTTGTGCTGAAAAAGATCCGGCAGTCTAAGGTGAAGATTGAGGATTCCATATTTTGGGTGATGTTCGCCCTGATGATGGTGGTATTCAGCATTTTCCCGGGATTGGCTGACATTCTGTCTGATTTTGTCGGAACGTATTCCACATCCAATTTCATCTTTATGTTTGTGATCTTTATCCTGTTGGTGAAGGTGTTCTTCCTGTCTCTTAAGATTTCCCAGCTGGAAAGCAGGGTGACGGAGCTGATCCAGCAGCTGGCTCTCGACAGAAAGGAAGAAGCAGACAGAAAGAGGGCGGCTGACAGGGAGGAAGAGGCACGTGATGAAAGCAGATACTGTTAAAAATAAAAAGAAAATAAGTTTCCAAACTGCAAAAGAGATCGCGGGACAGAGCGGCCTGTGGATGGCGGCGGCCACGATCCTTTTTCTTATTGTAGTCTTTGTAAAGCCGTATCACAGTGTAATTGACGCCATTCCCTCTCCGGATTATGAGTCTGTGCGCCTGTTTTATATCTGGATTTTGCGGCTTGGGATCCTGTTTCTGGCTGTTCTTGCCGGCATCCTGTGGGTATACGGGAAGAGACCAGGCTGGCTGTTTCCGGTTACTGTAATCTGCCTGGGATTCTTTTACATGATGATTCTGCCGCCGTTTTCGGCTCCGGATGAACCTCGTCATTTCGTCAGCGCTTACCGGCTGTCAAACCAGATTATGGGAAAGGAAGCGGTGGCGGATGAGTCGTTTCTTTTATCGGCATCGGATCAGGAGAAGGAATATATCGCCCGGGGCGGCAATGTTCTGGTGCGGGAGCAGGATGGCAGGGAGGAACCGTATTCCAGTGTGGGAAGAGATTCTTATGCGCTGATGCTTAGGGAACTGTTTACAAAGAACACAGGGGGCGGTACTACGGTCCGTTTCGAGGCGCCGGTGAACACGACGCCGGTGGTCTACTTACCTCAGGCGCTGGGGATTTCCCTGGCTAGAGTGCTGCACCTGGGATATATTCCGCTCATCTATATGGGACGTCTGTTCAATCTGCTGGCATTTGCCGGAATGGCATGGCTGGCGGTTCGCATCATGCCGTTTAAGAAAGAATTGTTTATGGCCGTAAGTCTTCTGCCCATGACGCTTCACCTGGCTGCTTCTCTGTCATACGATGCAGCGCTCATCGGCCTGTCGCTTCTGTTTTTTGCCTGGTGTTTTTATCTGGCCTATGAGAAGAAGCAGATCGGAATCCGGGACACGGTGGTTCTGGGACTTCTGCTGGTCCTTTTAGAGCCGTGCAAAATCGTGTATCTGCCGCTGGCCGGTATCTGTCTTCTGATTCCTGCGTCGAAATTCGGCACAAAGAAACAGTACTGGATATCGGTAGCTGCGGTGATTGCGGTAATGGCGCTGGCTATTTTCTTAATCAATAACGTGGTTCTGTCTGCTTGGATTCAGGATACGGAGAATATAATCAGCTGGGAAGGCGGTGCGGCCGGTTATACGATTCAGGATATCTTAAAGCAGCCGTACCAGGCGTTCCTGATTTACTACGAGACACTGGTGACACAGTTCGATTACTATCAGGCCACTATGCTGGGCGGTTATCTGGGGAATCTCGACCCGAATCTGACGGTGCCGTATTTCTGCCTGTATCTGCTGTGGGGAATTTTGGTCGTGAGCTCTGTGCGGAAGGCTGGAGAGCACACTCCCATGAAATCCGGTCATAAAGTCTGGATTGCGGTTTTGGCCTTCTTAAGTATAGTTCTGGTGCTGACATCCATGCTTTTGGGCTGGACGCCTAAAGGCTTTACCTATATCGCAGGGATTCAGGGGCGGTATTTCCTGCCGATTCTTCCGCTTGTCCTGCTGATGCTCTATGGGGATAATCTGACAGTGAAACGGGATTATTCACGGGGGACCTATTACCTGGAGTGTTTCGTCAGTATTTACGCGCTTGTGAGAATCTGCTCCATGACCTGTATCAGATAATTATGGGAAATAAAGATAGAATAACTGATATACCGTAGAAAGGCTGAACTATGACTGCAGAAACGATGGAAATAAAACGCACAGTGGATGTAATTATTCCGGTTTATAAGCCGGATGCTGTATTTGAAACGCTTTTGGAGCGGCTGGGAAAGCAGAGTTATCCGATCCGGCGCATTATTATTATGAATACGGAACAGTCTTTCTGGAAAAATGATGCTTACGAGGCTGTCCCGAATCTGGAAGTTCACCATGTGAAAAAGAGTGAATTTGATCATGGGGGAACGAGAAACAAAGGGGCGTCCTTTTCCGAGGCTGATATCATGGTATTTATGACGGATGACGCGGTTCCTGCAGATAGAGAGTTAATCGGGGAGCTGGTAAAGGGCTTGAGTTTAAGCGGGCCGGCTGGGGAACCGGCGGCGGTGGCCTATGCGAGACAGCTGCCAAACAGTGACTGCGCATTAGCGGAAAAATACACCAGATCTTTCAATTATCCAGACCAGAGCCGTATCAAGACGAAGGGCGATTTAAAAGAACTGGGAATCAAGACGTTCTTTGCCTCCAATGTCTGCTGCGCCTATGACCGGAAACTTTTTCTGGAAGCCGGCGGATTTATTAGCCGTACAATTTTTAACGAAGATATGATATATGCCGGCAATGCGGTCCTGGATCGGGGCCAGGCCATTGTCTATGCCGCAAAGGCCCGGGTGATCCACTCTCATAATTATGGCTGTATCGCTCAGTTAAAGCGTAATTTCGATCTGGCGGTTTCCCAGGCGGATCACCCGGAGGTATTCGAGGGAATCCGCTCGGAGAGCGAGGGAATCCGGCTGGTGAAAAAGACGTGCAGATGGCTTATGGAACAGAAAAAACCGTGGCTGATTCCCGGAGTGATTGTAAAAAGCGGATTTAAGTATCTGGGGTATCTTTTGGGGAAGCGGTATCGGAAGCTTCCGATTTGGATGATTATGAAAATTACGATGAATCGGGAGTATTGGAGAAGAGGTCACGATACTGACAAAAAGACAGGATAAATTGATATCAAAAAAGCAACCGCGCTGCTTCCCAAAGTAGTGGTTGCTTTTTTTGAAGGTAACTATTAACCAAGGTGAACCGTTTGAAGTGGCAGCACCTTTTTGTATTTACATTGTAGCAGAGTAGAATGGAGGTGTCAAGAGTTTAGAAAGATAATTTGATTTTTGAAGCAGAGTGTAGGAAACATGAGGGAAGCGATTCGTCTGAAGCTGAAGACTTTTTTTATCATGATAAGTGTATGGAATAAAATTTACTTCAAATAATTGTAAAAAAAGAAGGAATATGATAATATAAAGATGGGTGCTGCCAAAACGGTAAGCGGTTCGCCTTTCGCCAAAATGAGTACATTTTGAGAACTTCCCGTATTTCCGGAGGTGATACATATGTGGAAAATAAAACGAAAGGAAAAAAATGATGTTAGGTATTGTTGTTGGGATTGTCGGTATCATTGTAACGGTCATTAGTATTATAGTGACAGTTATAAGTATCAGACATACCAGCAAAAAAGACCGAAATCAAAAAGCAACCGCCGCTCTCCAAAGTTGTGGTTGCTTTTTGTTAAAGTAACTATAAACCAAGGTGAACCGTTTGCTATGGTAGCACCTTTTTATGCTTACATTGTAACAGAGTAGAATGGCGGTGTCAAGAATTTAGAAAGAAAATTTGATTTTTGGGGCAGAATATAGGAAACATAAGGGAATCAGTTCACCTGAAGCTGAAGACTTTCTTTAGTATGATAAGTGTATAGAATAAATTTTACATTAAATAATTGTAAAAAGTGAAGACATATGATAATATAAAGACGGGTGCTGCCAAAACGGTAAGCGGTTCGCCTTTCGCCAAAATGAGTACATTTTGAGAACTTCCCGTATTTCCGGAGGTGATACATATGTGGAAAATAAAACGAAAGGAAAAAAATGATGTTAGGTATTGTTGTTGGGATTGTCGGTATCATTGTAACGGTCATTAGTATTATAGTGACAGTTATAAGTATCAGACATACCAGCAAAAAAGACCGAAATCAAAAAGCAACCGCCGCTCTCCAAAGTTGTGGTTGCTTTTTGTTAAAGTAACTATGAACCAAGGTGAACCGTTTGCAATGGCAGCACCTTTTTGTATTTACATTGTAGCAGAGTAAATTTCATCTGTCAAGATTAAGAGATACACGAATTCTCAGGTAAAATCCGCCATCCAGTGGAAATTTAAGCGGAGTTGTGATAGAATGCTACAAGACAAGAAATGACAAATTGTAGGTAAGGAGCATAAAAATATGGGAAAGATAAAAGTAACGCCGTGTGACATTAAAGGACTCTATGTGATTGAACCGACCGTATTTCCGGATTCCAGAGGATATTTTATGGAGACCTATAACCAGAATGATTTTAAGGAAGCGGGACTGAATATGGTGTTTGTGCAGGACAACCAGTCCATGTCTGTGAAGGGAGTGCTTCGGGGCCTTCATTTCCAGAAGCAGTTTCCGCAGGGGAAGCTGGTGCGCGTGGTGCGGGGCAGCGTCTTTGATGTGGCCGTAGATCTTCGCTCTGATTCCGAGACGTACGGCAAGTGGTTTGGCGTCCTGCTGTCTGCGGAAAATAAAAAGCAGTTTTATATTCCGGAGGGATTTGCCCACGGCTTTCTGGTGCTGTCTGACGAGGCGGAGTTTGCTTATAAATGTACGGATTTCTACCATCCGGGCGATGAGGGCGGAATCCTTTGGAGCGATCCGGAGATCGGCATCGACTGGCCGATCGAGGACGGTATGGAGTTGATCATTTCCGACAAGGACCAGAAGTGGAGCGGAATTCGGGATACATTTAAATTTTAACCGGAGAGGAGCGGACCATGAATTATCTGGTTTCCTTATGTAAAGAGATTGTACACAAGAGAAAATTGATTCTGGACCTGGCAAAGGCGGACTTTAAGAAGCGGTTTGTGGGTTCCTATTTCGGTATCGTGTGGATGTTTTTACAGCCGCTTGCGACGGTACTGGTTTATTTCTGCGTATTCCAGCTGGGGTTCAAGAGCGTGCCGCCTGTGGACTACCCATACGTTCTGTGGCTGCTTCCCGGCATTATGCCGTGGTTTTACTTCAGCGAGGTGATGAACGCCGGGACTAACTGTCTGCAGGAATACAGCTATCTCGTTAAGAAAGTCGTCTTCCGGGTGGAGATTCTGCCGGTGATCAAGATGCTGTCCTGCATGATGGTCCATGGAATTTTTGCCATCATCATGATCGTCGTCTTTCTGGCTTACCGGGTTCCGCCGAGAATCAGCTGGATACAGATTATATATTACACGTTTGCAAGCTCCATGTTATCGCTGGCTCTGACATACTTTACCAGTGCCATTAACGTGTTCTTTAAGGATATGGCGCAGATCGTGGGGATTGTCCTGCAGTTCGGCATGTGGATGGTTCCCATCATGTGGGCGCCGGAGATGCTTCCGGGCGCGCCGGCGTGGCTGGATAAGCTGCTGAAATTCAATCCGTTCTACTATATTGTGGCCGGTTACCGCGACAGCATGCTGACCGGAGCGGGATTCTGGATGCGTCCGACCCTGGGAGTCTACTTCTGGGCGGTGACGATTGTGCTGATGCTGATCGGACTGAAGGTATTTAAAAAGCTGCGGCCGCATTTTTCCGATGTACTGTAAGAGGCCTGAAATGGAGGATAAAAGAGCGGTGGAATCAAAGAATAGTGCGATTTCGGTAAAAGATGTAACAAAGATTTACCGGCTATACGACAAGCCCATCGACCGGTTAAAAGAGGCGATGAGCATTACCCATAAAAATTATCACAGGGATTTCTATGCGTTAAACGGGATTTCCTTTGATGTAAATAAAGGCGAGACGGTGGGGATCATCGGGACCAACGGTTCCGGTAAATCTACCATCTTAAAGATCATTACCGGGGTGCTGACTCCGACGACCGGCGAGGTGGAGGTGGATGGAGTGATTTCCGCCTTACTGGAGCTGGGCGCCGGATTTAACATGGATTATACCGGCATTGAAAATATCTATATGAACGGCACGATGATGGGATTTTCCCGGAAGGAGATGGAGGCGAAGCTTCAGGATATTCTGGATTTCGCCGATATCGGGGATTTCGTCTATCAGCCGGTTAAGACGTATTCCAGCGGTATGTTTGTGCGGCTGGCTTTTGCGCTTGCCATTAATGTGGAACCGGAGATTCTGATTGTCGATGAGGCGCTGTCTGTGGGAGATGTCTTCTTCCAGGCCAAATGCTACCGCCGGATGGAGGAGATCAGGAAAAACGGCACTACCATCCTGATGGTAACCCATGACATGGGCGCGATTATTAAATACTGTGACCGCGTCGTTGTGCTCAATAAAGGAAATTTCATCGCCCAGGGAGAGCCGGGGAAGATGGTGGATTTATATAAGAAGATCCTGGCGAATCAGATGGATGCGCTGGAGGAGGAGCTGGTGGAACTTCGTTCCGAGGAGTTAAGCGATTTCTCAGGAGACAGCGCGGCTGCCGGTCAGAGACAAAAAGCGGAGGCACACGGCGGCCTCATGAAGGAGAAGCTGACCATTAATCCTCAGAAGACGGAATACGGTGACGGACGGGCGGAGATTGTGGATTTCGGGCTTTTCGATGAGAGAGGAAACTTAACGAACCTGCTGTTAAAGGGCGAGATGTTCACGATTAAAGAACGGATTCACTTTCATACCAGCCTGGCTGCGCCGATCTTTACGTATACGATTAAAGATAAGCGGGGCGCTGATTTAACAGGAACCAACACCATGTATGAGGCGGCTGACGTAAAGCCGGTGAAGAATGGCGATGAGTATGAGGTGGAATTCAGCCAGAAGATGACGCTTCAGGGCGGCGAGTATCTGTTGTCCATGAGCTGTACCGGATTTGAAAACGGGGAACATGTGGTATATCACCGTTTGTATGACATTGCCAACATTACGGTCATTTCCAATAAGAATACGGTGGGTGTCTACGACATGGAGTCCGAGGTGAAGGTGGCCCTGAAGCGAGGAGGGAAATGATATGGGGAACATCAGTTCCGAAGTGAAAGATCTTCTGATAAAGTATCACGGCGATACGAAGCTGGCAATGAAGGAAGAGCCGGAACTCAAGTATTTCCTTGCGCTGTCGGTTATCCGGGAAAATGTGCTGGAGTGGTTTGAGTTCAAGGAGGGGGCCTCTCTTTTGGAGGTCGGCTCCGGCTGTGGCGCGCTGACTGGCCTTTACAGCAGACGGGTGAAGGAAGTGACCGTTCTGGACGAAGATTCCGAGGACCTGGAGGTAAACCGCCTGCGCCATGAAGCCTGTGGAAATATCTGTTATGTGAAGGGCAGCTTAGACACGTATGAAGGCGGTCTTTTTGATTACGTGGTGATGGCAGGTTCCTTAAAAATGCCGTATGAAGCGCAGATTAACAGGGCAAAATCGCTGCTGAAGCCGGGAGGAACCCTGATCGTAGCCGTAGACAACCGTCTTGGGCTTAAATATAAGTCAGGCGTAAAACCGGACGAGGCATGTCTGCTTAAGAATGAGCTGACAGAGCTTCTGTGTGGTTCATCTGATGGAAAAAACGGAACACTCACATATTACTATCCCATGCCGGATTACCGCCTGCCGGTAACCATTTATTCGGATGAGCATCTGCCGGTAAAGGGGGAACTGGCTCACGCGGTCCTCGCTTACGATTATCCGGAGTATATTCGGTTTGATCCGGGGAAATTTTACGATGAAATCTGTGAAGCCGGAGTGTTTGAAACGTTCGCAAATTCATTTTTAGCCATATGGAGTAGCTATGAAGAAGACTAAGTATATTAAATACAACAGGACCCGCCGGGAAGAGTTTCAGATACGTACCTGTATTGTGGAAGAGGACGGGAAGCAGTATGTAGAGAAGACGGCTTTAAACGAACCGGCAGTCGCTCATATTCGTTCAATGAAAGAGAAATACGACCGTCTGACCAGCCAGAGTCCGCTGGGAGTGGCTGAAGTGGCGCTTAGCGGAGATGGAAAGACCGCGCGTTTCGCCTTTCTGAAGGGTGAAACCATGGCTGAGATTCTGGGCCGCAAAATAATGGATGGGCGCATCCCGGTGGCGGAACTGAAAGAAGCCATGGAACAGGTTCTGGAGGTTCGGGAAGGTTATTTAAAACCGTTTAAGAGGACGGATGAGTTTATCGCCGTGTTTGGCCAGTGTGCGGATGAGAGTGGAGAACTGGAGGCGGATGAGGCGTTTGATGCTTCCAACGTGGACTGCCTGTTCGAGAATATCATGGTGACGGAGAATGGCCCGTGCTGCCTCGATTACGAGTGGGTGTTTTTCTTCCCGATTCCGGTACGCTTTATCCGTTACCGCATGCTGTACTATTTTTACGAGCAGTACAGAAGCCTTTTGGGAGAGACGACGCTGCCTGAGTTTATGGTGAATTTCGGCATCCGTCCGGAGATGATTCCGGTTTACGGAGAGATGGAACACCATTTTCAGGAGTATGTTCATGGAGAAAACCAGAAAATTTATCTGACGAATTATATGCACGACGTCCATATCATTCCGGAGGATATGAACGAGGTAAAACGGGCGGTTGAAAAACAGCGCCAGTGGGTGAAGCAGCTTCAGCTGGAGATCGAAGAAAAAGATTTATCGATTCGCAAGCAGATCGAGCTGAAACGCCTGACGGATAATCACGTGACGAATCTGGAGGTAATGATCGGCAATCTGCGCCAGGATAACGAGAACATGGCTCAGACCATAGCAGTTTTAAACCGCCACGAAGCGATTATTTTCAAGGTCAAAAGAAAGCTGGGAGAGAAATTTAATCAGAAGTTCCCGAAGGGAACCAGAAAGCGGAAGATCCTGGGATACGTGAAGAATACGTTTTGTCATCCGGTAGATTCCTTCCGTTTATATACGACTCCGGAAGGCAGGAACTTGATTGAAGGCGACATGAAGATTGGAGAGGGCTACCGGGTCCACGGAAAGCTTAAGTTCCGGGAAGAGAAGGAGCCGATGGTCTCCATCGTCATTCCGGTCTACAACCAGATCGACTACACGTACGTCTGCCTTGCCTCTATTCTGGAACATACGACGGATGTGGCGTATGAAGTAATTATAGCGGATGACGTTTCTACCGATGCCACCATGGAACTGGAGAAATTCGTGGAACACGTGACGATCTGCAGAAATGAGACGAATCAGGGATTCTTACGCAACTGCAACCAGGCGGCTAAGGCGGCCCGGGGCAAATACGTGATGTTCTTAAATAATGATACGCAGGTGACACCGGGCTGGCTTAAGAGTCTGGTGGATTTGATTGAGCGTGATCCGTCCATCGGTATGGTAGGCTCCAAACTGGTCTATCCTGACGGCAGGCTTCAGGAAGCGGGCGGTATCATCTGGAGCGACGGTTCCGGCTGGAACTATGGCCGGCTGGACGATCCGGATAAACCGGAATATAACTATGTGAAGGATGTGGACTATATCTCGGGCGCCGCGATCCTGCTGTCGAATGCGCTCTGGAAGCAAATCGGCGGTTTCGATGAACGGTTTGCCCCGGCATACTGCGAAGACTCGGATCTGGCCTTCGAGGTGAGAAAGGCCGGCTACCGGGTGGTATACCAGCCGCTCTCTAAGGTAATCCATTTCGAGGGTATTTCCAATGGAACCGATGTGAATGGAAGCGGCCTGAAGCGGTATCAGGTGGAGAATTCGGAGAAACTGAAGGAAAAATGGGCGGAAGAGTTCAAAAAGCAGTGTGTGAATAATGGCAATCCCGACCCATTTCGGGCGCGTGAGCGGAGCCAGGGCAAGGATATTATTCTTGTGATCGATCACTATGTCCCAACGTATGACAGGGATGCCGGGTCCAAAACAACCTTCCAGTACTTGAAGATGTTCCTGGAAAAGGGGTATGTGGTCAAGTTCCTGGGGGATAATTTCCTTCATGAAGAGCCGTATTCCACGACGCTGATGCAGATGGGAATCGAGATCCTTTATGGCCGCGACTATCAGGTGAAGATCTGGGACTGGCTGAAGGAGCATGGCGATGACATCACTGCCGCCTATTTAAACAGGCCTCATATTGCGGAAAAATACGTGGACTTTATAGAGGAACACACCAATATCAAGATGATTTACTATGGCCATGATCTCCATTTCCTGAGAGAGGGCCGTGAATACCAGCTGACCGGGGACGAAAAGAAGCGGGATGCGTCGGAATACTGGAAAGCCATCGAATTCCGCATCATGCGGAAGGCGGCGGTATCGTATTATCCGTCCTATGTGGAGCGAGACGCGATCCATATGATCGATCCCACAATCCGGGTAAAGGCAATTGTGGCCTATGTATTCGAGAAATTCTTAGAGTCAGTTCCGGACGACTTTGAAAAGAGGGAAGGTCTGCTGTTCGTAGGCGGCTTCGCCCATCCGCCGAATGCGGATGCGGTTCTCTGGTTTGCGAGAGAGATATTTCCTAAAATCCGTGAAAAACTGGAGGTTCCCTTCTATATCGTCGGATCGAAGGTGACAGAGGAGATTCAGGCCCTGGAGCAGCCGGGAAACGGTATCATCGTGAAGGGCTTCGTCTCTGAAGAAGAACTCTCCGAGCTGTATCGTACCTGCCGGATCGTGGTAGTTCCCCTGCGCTACGGCGCCGGAGTCAAAGGCAAGGTCATCGAGGCACTGTATAACGGTGCGCCTGTCGTGACAACCTCCATCGGCGCGGAAGGAATCGCGGAGGCCGAATCGGTGATGTGCATAAAGGACGCTCCGGAAGAGTTTGCTGAAGAGACGGTTCGGCTCTACCAGAATCCGGAGGTACTCTGGGAGCTGAGCCGGAAAACACAGGATTATATCCGCCAATATTACAGCGTGGATGCGGCGTGGAGTGTGGTTGAGGAAGACTTTACGAAGGAAACGGTGAAACGATAGAAGTTAAGGGAGTTCCTCGAAATGGAGGAGACGCTGAATCAGGCCCGCCCGGCAAAGGGGGGCCTGATTCTTTTATCTGCAGTTCGCAATATTATGACACATAATCTCTCCAGTGGTGTACCGGCTGCCAGCCAAGAAGCGCTTTTGCTTTGGCGTTGGAATAGAGTGTTTCGTAACCATTCAGACCACCTCTGATATCTGTAATATCCGGGAATACCTCCTGAATCAAATCACGGCTCTTTATGTCCATACAGTTGTCATCCGCCGCCAGATTCATGATATCGCAGCCTAAACCGTCTTTTTCTACAGCCAGGCGGCATGCGGAGGCGATATCTCTTGCGTCTATATAATTCCAGACATTCAGAACCCTCTTATGGGGATCATGAATCCAGTCTTTGAAGTTTTCATACATCGGTTCAGTTATGATGTTGCCCAGACGGAATGTGATAATCTGCATATGGTTTCGTCTGTGGATCCCTTCGGCCACTTTTTCGGCCGCGATCTTTCCGATACCATAGGAGTCCTCAGCAAGCGCCGGATGTTCTTCATCAACGGGAAAATACTGAGGGCGGAGATTATTTTTTGAAAAACAGAACCCGTACGCACTTTCACTTGATGCGATGACGGCCTTTTTAATCCCTAAATTGTCCGCTGCCTCCAGAATATGATAAGAGGCCAGAATATTATTCCCAAAGGTAACTTCACTCGTATAGATACCGGGTCTTGGGATTGCCGCGAGGTGAACGACACCCATGGCGCCGGACAGAGCCGAATACACCTCACCTGCATTTGTCAGATCGACAATCAGATTCTCCTGTGCAGCCGATTCTTTTGGGACAGCCCTGTCGATCCCCACGACATGATAACCATGCTCTGCAAAATGTCTTGCAACATGGGGACCAAGTAGTCCTGCCGTACCGGTTATGACGATTTTTTTCTTATTCATTTACAGCTTCAGCCTCCTTTTTACGTATTCAATGCTTTCCAGATACTCTTTCCACCATTGGAATCGGCAGCCGAAGCTATCCCACAGCGTATTCTATGGCCTCCGTTCTTACGTCATCGAATGGTGATACCGGGTTTCGCCACAACCCGGCTTCTGCAATCAGCAGATCGTGATCTCTGGCGGTTTTACATAGCTTTTGACGAGGTGTTCCTTCCTGATTACTTTTTATAGCTTTCGAGAAGTTCCACAATACACTTTAAGTCTTTTTCGCCGTTCATATAGTTATATTCGCCGGATCCATCCCCGTATACACCATGCTGTTCCAGACTTAAACCGAACGCCTCGCACCGGGCGATTGCCTCTTTCGAATCCTTTACCTGAAAGGCCACGTGATGGATGCCTTCTCCTTTTTCATTCAGATAATTTCTCCATGTGGACGGCGCTTCGTTAGGCTGAATCAGTTCAAGCTGGAGTCCCGGTCCTACATCGAAGAATGCCATGAGGCAGCTTGCTTCGGGAGCCGGCTGGCCTTTGTAGACTGTCCCGGTTACGGCATAATCGCCAGCTGGCTGTGTCGGAGGTACTTCTACGCCTAAGAACTGCGCCCATTTTTCTTTTGCAGCTTCAATATCCTTTACAATAAATCCTACCTGTGCAACTAAATTTGTTCCTACTACTCCACTCATGATTGATTCTCCTTTAATTTATGTTTGATTGATGCCTCTCAATTGTTATGGTGTATGAAATTTTCCTACAGTTCTCCTACAAATAAACCGGGCTCTATCGGTTTTGGTATCTCACAGCTGGTAGTCATCTTATAGACGCAGTGCTCTTGTGCAGCCGTTATGATTCCACCTATGACTTCTGTAATATGTCTTGCCAGCTCCGCGCTGGCTCTGTTTGGCTGTTTATGTTCAATCGCATATGCCAGGTCGAGTACGCCGAGCCCGCGGGAATAATTGCTGACTCTGTGATAGAGTTCAGGCAGTTCATACATCTTTGCTTCACGCTGCCGGTATTCTTCGTTTTCCTGAAAAACCGTGTCAAGCACCTGCTCTTTGCGGTAAACGGAAGGGACTCCTCCGCCGAAGTTCGGATCGGGGTAGCTTATTGTGCCGTCGGTTCCATAGATTTCAAATTTCGGAAGACCAGACTGCCAGATATCAAAACTCATGTTCATACTTACTATAACGCCTGATTTAAGATTCAGCACCGCACTGTAGTGCGTTGGAATTTCGACGTTAAGATACGTTCCAAACTGTGCTTTATTGAGAATTAAACGTCGGTCAAACCCTTTGCCGCAGAAGCCCGATACAGAGTCAACCGGGCCCAGCACAGAGACGATGGCCGAAAGGTAATAGCCCGCCATATCGTAAAGCGGACCTCCTCCTGCCTCATAGAAAGGGGCAGGGCAGGGATGCCACATTTCCACACCGTGTGACATCATGTTGGCTGTGACATAGAGCGGTTTTCCGATGATGCCGTCACGAATATATTTGTTCATGCTCTGCAGACCTGATGACAGAAACGTATCCGGAGCGCTGCCTATCATCACTCCCTTTTCACAGGCAAGCGTAATCAGTTCATCGGCTTCTGGCAGGTTCATGGCAAATGGCTTTTCCGTAAATAAGTGTTTGCCTGCCGAAAGTACAGAGAGATTGATCTGCTGATGAAATCGCGGAGGAGTTAAATTGACTGCTATCTCAATTTCGTCATCGGCCAGCAGCTCTTCTGTCCGGTATGCATGTTTAATACCGAATCTCTTTGCAGTTTCCCTGGCGCGATTAAGATCTGCGTCCGCGACTGCGTGTATATCGAGATCGTGATAAATGTTCTGAATATCGGGAATGTAGGTATTGCTTATGCTGCCGCACCCGATGATGCCTATTTTATAAGTTCTCATAGAATCTTCCTTTTCCGCGGTCAGTGCGGCATGGCTTCCCCTTTATAGTTGACAAACGGTATTTCCAGTTTCGGGTCTGTCTCCCCCTCTATCACCTTATAAATGCCTTCTGCGGATTTTCTGTGTATACATGTTAAGCAGCCTCGGAAGTTATATTAATGATGACTGGGCAGGAAGGTAAACTCACCCCATATCCGTTCCTGGTATAAGTCCTGCTGCCATATTACGCCGCTTTAATTTATGAGTTTTTCTCTTCTTTCACCTGAATAAAGGTACCGAATTTTTCTTTACTGTCAAATACCGTATAGTTGCCGCCTGTATATTCGCCATAGTGGCGGACCGGCATTCCGTTTTCTTCAAAATACTGAACAACCGGTTCTCTGTCCCTGGTCATAAATGCGATGTGATGGATACCGTCGCCATTTTTATCCAGGAATTCCCGCCAGGAGCTGGGCTCGCTGTCAGGCTCCGTAATTTCCAGTACGACCTGTCCTAAATCAAATACTGCCAGTTTTGCTCTTGTATTTGTGGGCTGCCCCTTAAATTGTGTATGTGCCTCGCTCTCAGGCGGAACCGTAAATACGTCCGGAACGTCTACGCCGAAGAGTTCGGCATATGCCTTTGTAGTCTCCTCAATGTTTTTTACTACCAGTGCCACCTGACAGATGGTCTTTCCGTCAACAATTCCCATAATAAATAATCCTCCTTTTTGTCTGTAAACATTTTGTGTACAATATATCCTTCGATATGTTACTATAAGGATAGAAACATTCAAAAATACAAATATTGTGTGGTTTCCTTGCTCTTTCTATTTATTATGAGGTATTTTGCGGGGGAAAACCACTGAAATGTTGCGCAAGATATTGTCATATATTGCTGTGGTTAGGAGTGACATTACAAAGGAGAAAAAGATGCTTCTTAGTGAATATTACGAGAACTTGAGCTTTGGTCACGGACTTATGATTAACATTTCTTATGCCGGTATTCCAACAGACTTTCCGCTGCATTGGCATACTTTTGTAGAAATTATGATAAGCTTTGAAGGATGCTTTGAATTGGGGCTTGGATATGATACCTATCAGATGGAAATGCTCGATGTAGCAGTGTGTTATCCCGGTGTACTCCATTCTGTCAAATCAAAGGGGTGCGATAAAAAACTGCTGATTGTTCAGTTTCCATTTGAACTGATAACGAATATGAAGGAATTTAGCAGCGTGTCATACAGACTTACGCAAATGCAGATCATGCGCGCCTCCGAATCGAAAGAGCAGATACTTTTGATGAAGGATATTTTTATCCATATGAGAGATGTCTTTTATTCTGATAATCCATTTAAAGAAGTGCTTCTGTATATGGATTTATTATCAATATTTATACATATGGGAAATCGCTGTTTGAGTGAGATGAAGGAATCTTCTGCGGATCCCTGCAATGCAAAAACAGCAGAACTGATAGCGGAAGCCTGCTTTTTTATCGCCAGAAACTGTACCGAGTCTCTTGAACTGGAGACTGTAGCAAAGCACGTGGGATTCTCCAAGTATCACTTTGCTCATACGTTTAAAAAGTATGTTAATATGACTTTTTTGGAATTTCTCACGACTGAGAGGATAAAAAAAGCGGAGATACTGCTGGCCGATCCTAACATATCAATAACGGAAATTGCCATGCGTGCGGGGTATACGAATCTCTCTACATTCAACCGTACTTTCAAGATTAACAAGGGCTGTACGCCAAGGGAATTCAGAAATAAGGTTCGTCAGATAGACTAAGGAATCTTCAGTCTGGATATCTTAAAATCAGAACATTCAATCTTAAAATCAGAATACTGCGAGAGGGCGCACGATATCACAGCCCTCTTATTTTTTTATCATAATCGTAAATGATGAATACAGGGCCATATGAGGAGATATAGAAAACAGGCTGTTTATCAACTATAATTACCTCAGACGTCGGGAGAAAGGCAACAGGATATACTGAATTATTTGAATCAGGAGGAAAAGTGAATGAGAAATAGTATAAAGAAAATCGTTCTTCTATTAACTGCATCTATTTTGGCTGCAGGCATAGCGGGCTGTAAGAGCACAGACGGTGGGGGGAGTGTGAAGGAAAACCCTGGACAATCTGCTTCAGCCACTTCGGCTGGTCAGGTTACACTCACATTTTTACGTGCCGGAACTTCACAGAATGTTCAGCAGGCGTATGAAGAGTTAATCGCTGCATATGAAAAGGAGCATCCGAATATTAAAATTGAGTATGAACAAATTGGATTTGGCGAAGAATTGAATACGAAATTAAATACGATGTATGCATCAGGTATGGCTCCAGATCTGGTGCGGGCTCCTATCAGCACCATTGCGGAGCGGGCCAGCCGGGGACAGTATGCGAATCTGGATTCTTACATCGAGAACTGGCAGGAAAAAGACAACATTATTCCAACCGCCTATGAAGTGGCCGGCTATCAGGGAAGCAGGTATGGAATAGGAATTGATATTGGAGCGAATTTCCTGTTTTACAGGAAGGACATGTTTGCGGAGGCAGGACTTGACCCGGAGAAGGCGCCGGAGAATTGGGACGAACTTCTGGAATATGCAGAGAAGCTGACAGTACGTGACGGGGATACAGTAACCAGAGCAGGTTTCGCGATTCCCACATCCGTAGGACACGTCACATTCATTCCATTTGCAAGACAGAATGGAGCTCAGCTGGTCGATCTGGAAAAGGATATTCCTGCCTTTACCGATGAAAAAAGTGTGGAAGCGCTGGAATATTTGAGCAGCTACAGTAAAGAAAATCTGATTATTCCCTATATTTTTAACAAGGATGACTGCCCCTTTGACACGGGTAAGGCGGCAATACGCTATTGCGATATGTATGCATATGCCTCTCTGCAGGCCAAAGAAGTGGACTGGCTGGACCAGGTGGGATTTGCTCCTGGTGTAGGGAAAGAAAAGATCAGTTCCTTTGGCGGAAGCCAGATCATGTTTATCAGTGAAGAGAGTAAACATAAAGAAGAAGCCTGGGAATTCATGAAATATCTCTTTGAAGATGAAAATGTATGGAAGCTCATAGAAGGAGCAGGTGCTGCGCCTGTGAAACTGTCTCTGCAGGATCGCTATATAGAAAAATATCCGGAGATTGGCCCTGCATTTTTAGAAGCGCTCAACTATGCGGATGGTATGCCGAAAGTGACATGGGCCTCCCAGTTTGAGAAGGCTATGGATATGGCATACGAAGAAGTGATGTATGGGAAAAAGGATGCGAAAGAAGCGTTGGAAGATGCTTATAGCTGGATCATGCGGGAAATCGGAAATCGTTAACCGGATGTAGATAAAAATCGGGGGAAGGTGGGGAGAATGAAACGCAAAAAAAGCAAAATAGGAAACGAAACAGTCGGTTATTTGTTCATTGCACCGTATTATCTGTTCTTTGTTTTTATGCTGCTGCTGCCCATAGGCAACGTGATCATCAACAGCTTTACGAATTACGATCTATACGACAGGCATGATTTCATCGGTTTGACTAATTATATGAATTTGTTTCAGGATGAATTGTTTCTGCAGGCCATGAGAAATACGCTGGTCTACTCGGTCCTCTATATTGTCCCCAGCATGGTGCTGGGGCTGGGACTGGCCTTGTTATTCAGCAAAGAAGGGAAAGGTTTTCCATTTTTCCGTGCGGCCTTTTACATACCATATGTCATATCCATGGTCTGTGCATCAGCTATCTGGCTGTGGATTTTTGATCCGGTAAACGGTGTGTTGAATCAACTGCTCACGGCGCTTGGACTGCCGGCCGGCACATGGCTAAAGGATCCAGGGAAAGCGATGGGCTGCGTGGTCCTGGTCAGTGTGTGGAAATCATTGGGATACTGTATGCTGATCTATCTGTCGGGAATCAAAGGCGTGCCGGGATATTTATATGAAGCTGCCAAGCTGGATGGAGCCAACGCTTTACAGCGGTTTCGCTATATCACGCTGCCTATGTTGCAGCCTACCACATTTTTTCTGTTTATTACCTCCTGTATATCCTCTTTCAATGTGTTTGAACAGGTGAATGTGCTGACCGCCGGAGGTCCGCTCAATGTGACGAGCACTGTCGTGCATCAGATTTATACGAGGGGGCTCACTCAGTTTCGGATGGGATACGCTTCCGCCATGTCGGTAGTGCTGCTTATTATCATCAGCGTGATCACTATGGCCAATTTCCGCTATGGTAATCAGGGCAAAGATATGGATATTGGATAGGAGAAGAGCCATGACAAAAAAGAATATAATAAAAACTGCGTCGGTTGCATTCTGCGTCGCGATCAGTCTGATTACACTTCTCCCTCTTTTTCTGATGCTTCTGACAGCGTTAAAGAGCAACGGGGAAATATATGCTGAGAGTTTTGTGTTTGTACCGGAAAAACTGCTCTTTTCCAACTATTTAAAGGCCATGATGGTGGGGGACTGGTTCGTTTATTTTAAAAATTCGGTGATTGTAACAGTTTTAACTGTCCTGCTGAGCCTGATTATCAATTCTCTGGCAGGCTATGCATTTGCAAGGATTCCTTTTAAGGGCCGGGATCCGCTGTTCCTGATCGCAATGATTGGCATGATGATACCTGGGCAGGTTACCATGATCCCTATCTTTACCATGCTGAAAAATTTCCCGCTTATGGGGGGAAACAATATCTGGGGACATGGAGGAACAGGTTTAATTAATACGTATGCGGGGCTTGTACTTCCATATATGGCAGGGGCTTTCGGGGGCTTTCTGTGCAGGCAGTTTTTTATGAATATGCCCTATGCATTAGATGAGGCGGCCAAGATCGACGGCTGCTCCAGATTTAAGGCATATATCTGTATCTTTTTGCCTCTAAGCAAGCCGGTTCTGGCAACTCTTCTGGTGTTAAAGACCACGTATACCTGGAATGATTATATCTGGCCGCTTATCATGATCAGCAAGAATAACATGCGGACTGTGCAGGTGGCCCTGGTGAATACATTTATTACGGAAGTATCGGCAAGCTGGAATTTGATGATGGCCGGTACAGCAATTGTTATGCTCCCTCTTGTAATACTGTTCTTATTTACACAAAAATATTTCGTGGAAGGGGTTGTTTCAACTGGAGTCAAGGGGTAAAATAAAACCAAATATTATTCTGATTAATTGCGACGATTTAGGTTACGGAGATCTGGGCTGCTATGGTTCCAGGGTGAATCATACGCCCGGAATTGATTATATGGCGGCCAATGGACTGCGGATGACAGATTTTTATATGGCATCTCCCGTATGCTCTCCCTCGCGGGGGGCCATGCTGACCGGCTGCTATCCGCCCAGGATCGGATTCGATTCCTTTGAGGGAGAATGGGTCCTCTTCCCGGGACAGGGGGTTGGCTTAAATCCAGAGGAGACTACCTTTGCCAAGGTGCTCCGGTCGGTGGGATATCGAACGATGCTGATTGGGAAATGGCACTGTGGAGATCAGGAGGCATTTTTACCTCTCAATCATGGATTCGATGAATATTATGGCCTGCCTTACAGCAATGACATGGGCCGGCAAGTACATCAGGAGGAGAATCCGCCGCTGCCTCTGCTCTCCGGAAACACGGTGATAGAGGCACAGCCGGATCAAAGATCGTTAACAGAGAGATACGTGGAAAAAGCGTCAGAATTTATCCGAAAAAACAGAGATAACAGCTTTTTTCTCTATCTGGCTCATATGCATGTCCACCTGCCCCTTTATGCAGGAATGGAATTTGTTAACAGGTCGGAAAATGGAGATTATGGCGCCTGTGTGGAAGCTATTGACTGGTCGGTGCAGCGTGTGCTGTATGAACTGCATGCCTGCGGACTTTCTGAGAAAACACTGGTGGTCTTTACCTCCGATAATGGAGGAAGAGGGGATCACGGGGGGAGCAATGCTCCTTTGCGCGGAAAAAAAGGAACCACATGGGAGGGCGGCTTAAGGGTGCCGTGTATCTTTTACTGGCCAGGCCATATAAAACCTGATGTCTCCAGTGAACTGGCCTCTTCCCTGGACTTCTATAAAACCTTTGCATCGCTTGCTGGTGCGCCCCTTCAGCAGAAAAGAGAAACAGACAGCCTGGATCTCACGGGACTTCTGCTTAAGGCTGAAAAGAGTCCCAGAGAGCAGTTCTTTTATTATTTGAAAGGCGACTTAGAAGCGGTAAGGGACCGGGAGTGGAAGCTGCATGTGGCTAAAGGGGGAGAAGAAGCGTATTCTCTGTATCATATCTGCGAAGACCCGGGTGAGTGCTGTGATGTTCTGTATCGATATCCGGAGGTGGCAAAACGGCTATATGAGGAAGTGAAACTGTGCAGAGCCAGGCTTGGAGATACGGTTACGGGCGTAAGCGGAAGTGAAATCCGCCCCATAGGAACTGTTGAGACTCCGCAGCCATTGACAGAATATGATGAAAATCATCCCTATATGGTCATGATGTATGATCGGGATGAAGTCGGATGAGCAGGTGCGTGATGAGAGTCATGAATAAACCATGGCAGACCCTGAAGGGGAAGATGAAGCTTTCCAGCTTTTTTATGATAGCAGTGGTCTTTACCGTGTTATGCACAACTTATTTTATATCGAGACGTACCATAGAGCGCAATGCAGTTGAAAGCTGCATCAGCGCTCTAAACGTGATTGCCGGGCAGCTGGAATCGCGTATGGAATATGCCGTTCGTTTCAGTGATTTAATCTATAACAATTCCACCGTAAGTCAGTATGTGAAAGATCTGAAAAACGAAGATGACATCTATGCATGGAGTTATTCCTATGCCCAGCTGTACCGGGTGATGCAGGATTTTACTGGAGTATTCTCTAATTATGTAAATGATTTTCAAATCATCCTTTCCGATGGTGGACAGAAGGTTCTGTATTATTCCTGGGCTTATGACGAACCGATTCTGAAAGAGATTCAGGCGGATATTCCGGCTGGACTGGGGAAGGGAACGAGACGTTATGGAAAAATACGCAGGAGTTATGCCCCTGCTGAGACGAAAAAGTATTTCTATTTTTACAATTGCTATTCAGGTTACTCAGCAAAAGAGGAGGCCTTTAATATCATTATCGGGATACCAGAGGATGACATTTCCGGGATTTTGAATCAGGTGGCGGAATATGGAAGGCGAGCGGCAGTTGTAGATGAAAGAGAGGGCCTGGTGTTTTCTCTTGGGATGTATACGGATCGGGAATACGACCGGATTATGAGCGAACTGACCGAAAAAAAAGATGGGGAATCAGCGGACAGGAAAACGGCGGGCTGCTTTGTGACCGGCGAACCAGGGGAAAACTGGATGAATCTGTATGCGGGACTGGATACTATGGACTGGTATCTGCTGCAATCCATCCGAACGAGCGATATGCTGAAAGGCTTTGAAGGCTGGTGGCGCAGTAGCCTTCTTGGCTTGTCTGCCATACTGTTGTCTGTACTGCTCTGGATGCATTATTTCAACCGAAGAGTTTTAAACCCTGTGAGTCGTTTGTTTCAGGAAATGCAGCGGGTAAAAGAAGGAAATAAACAACTGGCGCCTCCCAAGCGAATCGAAAATGATGAGATTGGTGATTTAACCAGGCAGTTTTATGATATGGTGGGAGAAATCAATTTGCTGGAGCAGAAAATGCTTTTGAATGAAAAGCAGAAGCGTGATATGGAGCTGGAAGCACTGCAGTCTCAGATCAATCCACATTTTTTGTACAATACCATCAATGCGGTAAAAATGCTGCTTCGCATGAACCGGAAGGAGGATGCATCTACGGCACTCACAGCTCTTGTGGATATTATGAAGCATATGATATCGGATTCAGGGCAGACTATATCAATCAGTCAGGAATTAAATATGCTGGACAGCTATCTGTTCATTCAGAGGCTCCGTTACGATGCTTTTCAGTTTGTGACAGATGTACCGGAAGAACTGAAGGAATACCATATATTAAAATTTTTGATTCAGCCGTTTATTGAAAACAGCCTTCTCCATGGATTTGAAGAAATAAATACCAGGACCCGAATCTCCCTGTGTATTCGAAAAGAAGCGGGAAAACTGAAGATTTTGATTGAGGACAATGGCTCTGGTATGGAGGAAAAGACGGTGCGGGAGATACTCTCCGGGCAGAAAAAAGGGAGAGGATTAAACGGGATAGGAATTCGCAATGTTATCGGGCGGATTCACAGCAATTTTGGTGAAGAATATCCGGTAACCATTGACAGCAAACCGGGAGAAGGAACCAGGGTGTATCTGGTTCTGCCCTGCCTGAAGGAGGACGGCTATGAAGATACTGATCGTGGATGATGAGCAGATCATGAGGAACGGCCTGCGAGACACCGTGGAATGGGAACAATATGGATTTGAAATTATAGATGCGGTATCGAATGGAAAAAAGGCGCTGGAGGCATGTGAAAATATAGCGGTTCCGGATATTGTAATCACGGATATCCGTATGCCTGTAATGGATGGTCTGGAACTGACACGGGCTTTATTAGCGCGTTATCCAAAGATTCAGATCATTATTCTGTCTGCCTACGATGATTTCAAATATGCGCGGGAGGCAATCCGGGCAGGAGCCAGGGAATATTTATTGAAAGCTGAACTGGACTGTGAGGATCTGCTGGCTCTGGTGGTGAAAATCAGGGAACAGATTGAAATGCAGCAGCAGGAGGATCGTCAAAAACAGACAGTCAGCGAGCGTATGGAAGCGCTGCAGGAAAATTTCTTTATCCGTTTGCTGACTACTATGGGATTTGAAACGGATATACGGAGAAAATTAATGGATTTGGAAATCCGGCTGAGGCCGGAAGGACTGATTCTTGCTCATATATTTGGTGAAGGAATATGCCGGGAGGAACTGGGGCAGCTGGGGGAAGAGATGGCTGCGGGAGAAGATGGAGAGCGGCTGAAACTGGTGAATGAGTATTGCCTTGTCTCCAGCCGCAGCCATATTATTTTATTTGCCAATGCAGAGGGCTGGAATGGTCAGCGGGATAATCTGCTGCGCCTGTTTCAGTCCTTAAAAAAGGGGACGGTGGACAGCGTTTATTTTACAGGGCCATTTGAAGGGTATGAACAGATATACAGAAAAAATGAGGAGATGATGCCTTTACTGCAACTATATAATTTTTATGGGAGGAAAACCGTATGCGACTGTGACGGAGAGCGTGAGGGGCGGCCATTTACGTGTGAGACGATGAACTATGCGACATTTTTAGTGAAGCTGGTCCAACAGATCGAAGGGAATGAGTTGGAACAGGCGGCCAGGGTTATTGACGAGATTTACTGTGACTTTCTGCAGAAATTATATTATCCAGAGGATATCTTTGAGATGACGGATATGGTGGTACGGCTATTGGAAGAAAAGGCAGCGAAGGTCAGCCGGACAAGCGGAAAAAAAGAACCGGAGATTGGAAGCATGCCTGCCCGAAGACAATTACACCGGTCAGGAACCTTAGTGGAATTTATAACAGAGGCCAGAGCCTGTTCTGAGGAGTTAATTAATTATATAGAATCTCATATTTACAAGTATGATGCAATTATTAATAAGGCGCTTAAATTCATGTATGAGCATATGGAAGAAAAAATTACGCTTCAGAGAGTAGCGCAGGAGGTCTACTGCAGTGCTCCGTATTTATCGTTCTTATTTAAGAAGAATCTGGGAGAGAATTTTTCAGATTATCTGATGAAAATCCGAATGGATAAAGCAAAAATGCTGCTGGTGACGACACAATACTCAGTGACGGAGATTGCACAGCAGGTGGGGATATCCAATTCCAGCTTTTTTTCTAAAGTTTTCATGAAAATGATCAATATGACACCGAATCAGTACCGGAAAGAGATGCATAACAGACCGCTGTAATCAGGGATGTTTGATATTTGTTTCCTTGGCTTCAACAATGTTTGGAGGTATGTGGGGAGTTTGAGGTAAGAACTCTCCATATACTTTTTTGTATTTCATCTGTTTTTTCAACATTTTTATTTCAAAATCCTTAAGATGGTGGATTGTTCCCCGCAATCTATGGTATAATGTGATGCAAAATGGATTATTATGCATATTTTTAAATAACAGGAGGAAAACAGACGATGCAGGCAGTATTACTGGCAGGCGGGCTGGGAACCAGACTTCGTTCCGTGGTGGCTGACCGTCCAAAGCCCATGGCGTTAATCGGGGATAAGCCATTTATGGAGTATGTGGTGCGGGAGTTAAAAAACCATGGAATCACGGAGATTATATTTGCTGTTGGATATAAAGGCTCTATGGTGGAAGAATATTTTGGTGACGGGGCGCGTCTGGGAATCAGAGTTTCCTATGCTTACGAGGAAACTCTGTTAGGTACCGCGGGCGCCATTAAGAATGCAGGACGCCTGGTGACGGACGACCGCTTTTTTGTATTGAATGCGGATACCTTCTACCAGATTCCATACGGCCGTCTGGTGAAGATGAGCCGGGAAAAGAATCTGGATATGGCGCTTGTGCTGCGGGAGGTGCCTGATGTGTCGCGGTATGGCCGGGCTGTTCTGGAGGGAGAGCGTCTGACCGCGTTTGATGAGAAGACAGAAGAGGCCTGTCCGGGGACGATTAACGGCGGGGTCTATTACATGAAACGGGCCCTGCTGGACGAGATCCCGGAGGGAAAGGTTTCCCTGGAGCATGATATGATTCCGAAGTGGCTTTCCAGCGGGGATAAGGCTCTGGGAGGAATCGTGAACGACGGGTATTTCATTGATATCGGTGTTCCGGAGGACTATTACCGTTTCATTGACGATGTAGAGAAAGGGGCAGTAACTGTATGATAATCAGAGGAAGAGCACCGCTTCGGGTCAGTTTTGGGGGCGGAGGCACAGATGTGGCGCCGTTCTGCGTAGAACAGGGCGGCGCAATCATTGGAAGCACGATCAATAAGTACGCGTATTGTTCCATCGTTCCCAGAAATGACGACCAGATCATCGTCCATTCCCTGGATTTTGATATGACGGTGAAATACAATACAAAGGAAAACTACGTGTATGACGGCCGCCTGGATCTCGTAACGGCCGCATTGAAGGCCATGGATATCAAACAGGGGTGCGAAGTCTATCTGCAGTGTGACGCGCCTCCGGGATCGGGGCTAGGAACGTCTTCCACGGTCATGGTAGCGCTCTTAATCGCCATGGCAAAATGGAAAGGCGTTTACTTAGATGGGTATGCCCTGGCTGATCTGGCCTACCAGGTGGAACGGGAAGATCTAAAGATTGACGGCGGCTATCAGGATCAGTATGCGGCTACTTTTGGCGGGTTTAATTTCATCGAGTTCCATGGACGCAATAACGTGGTGGTAAATCCGCTGCGCATTAAGAAAGAAATTATCCATGAACTGCAGTATAATTTACTGCTGTGTTATACGGGGAATATTCACGTGTCTGCCAATATTATCAAGGATCAGGTAAAGAACTACGAAAAGAAGGACGCGTTTGATGCCATGTGCGAGGTAAAGGCCCTGGCTTATGCTTTAAAGGACGAGCTTTTAAAGGGGAATTTATACAGCTTTGGCAAACTCCTGGATTATGGCTGGCAGAGCAAGAAGCGTATGAGCAGTAAGATTACTACACCACAGATTAACGAGCTTTATGATGAGGCGCTGAGGGCCGGCGCTCTCGGAGGAAAGCTGTTGGGTGCCGGAGGCGGCGGATATCTTCTGGTATACTGTCCTTATAATGTGCGCCATAAAGTGGCAGCCAGGCTGGAGGCGGCGGGCGGTCAGCTGACGGACTGGAATTTCGAACTCCGGGGTGCCCAGGCGTGGGTCACGGATGAAGAACGGTGGAATTACGACAGTGTCAAAGTCCATATGCCCAACGGAGATTACACATTTAAATTATAATACAGATTACAGGAAGATGATGCATGGACAGAGTAATATTTTTAGACCGGGATGGAACCATTAACGAAGAAGTGGAGTATTTGCACAGGCCGGAAGATCTGAGGTTTCTTCCCGGAGTCGGAGACGCGATCAGACGCCTGCGGGAGAATGGATTCGCTGTCGTCGTGGTGACGAATCAGGCCGGAGTTGCAAGAGGCTATTATAAGGAAAAGGATGTAATCCTGCTTCATGAGTATATGAATGAACGGCTAAAAGAGCAGGGCGCATTCATCGACCACTTCTTCTACTGCCCTCATCACCCGGTTCACGGAATTGGAAAATATAAGACTTCATGTCACTGCCGCAAGCCGGAGACCGGAATGTTTCTCATGGCGGAGCAGTATTATCAGGTGGATAAGACACACTCCTATATGGTCGGCGATAAGCTGTTAGATGTAGAAGCCGGCCATAATTACGGGATAAAATCCGTGCTCGTGGGAACCGGATACGGCGCGGAGACTGCGGCGGAGATGACGGAGGAAGAGCAGAAGAAGGCGTTCGAACATTACTCTCCGGATCTGCTGTCTGCAGCGGAATGGATCATCGGAGAACAGAGAGGCTCATTATGAGGAGGAACGATAAGATGGAACCTATGAAGTATTTAGAGGAACTGGTGGAGCGGTATCCGGTACTTGATGTGGTAAAAGACGATGTGCTAAGTGCCTACAAACTGTTGGAGGGCTGCTATGCACAGGGCGGAAAGCTGCTGATTGCCGGAAACGGCGGAAGCTGTGCCGACTCGGAACATATTGTCGGTGAACTGATGAAGAGCTTTGTCAAGCGGAGAGCGGTACCGGATTCCTTTGCTGAAAGCTTAAAAAGCGTCGATGCGGTACGGGGAACAGAGCTGGCTGGTAAATTGCAGGGCGGCCTTCCTGCCATCGCATTAACCGGTCATGCGGGCCTCTCCACCGCTTATTTAAATGACGTGGACGGCGATCTGATCTTTGCCCAGCAGACATACGGATATGGAAAGCCGGGCGATGTGCTGATGGGAATTTCTACTTCAGGCAATGCAAAAAATGTAATGTATGCACTGACTGTTGCGAAGGCTCTTGGCATGAAGACCATTGGACTGACCGGAAAAGACGGCGGAGCGCTTAAAAGAGAAGCCGATACCGCGATTGTCGTGCCTGAGACGGAGACATTTAAGATTCAGGAGCTGCATCTTCCTGTTTATCACGCCCTGTGCCTGATGCTGGAAGAACGCTTTTTCTAAATACGGGACAGATTGGAGACAGCTATGACAGAAAAGCACTTTATGGATGGAATCGGTAAATGGAAGGACGAGATCATTGCCGCAGGACTGCTTATGGCATTTGCCTTCTTCATAAACAGAGGAATTGAAATAAAGGGGCTTTATATGGATGACCTCTATCTCTGGTCCTGTTACGGGGAGCAGACCTTCGGGCAGTTTATTTTCCCTCTGGGGAGCACCCGGTTTCGATTCCTGTATTATCTGGCCGCATGGCTGGAGCTGGCTGTAATTGGAAATCACATCGGCTGGTTTGTACCCGTTAATATTATCTTAAACGGTTGTATCGCCTATTCGGTATACCGGTTTGGAAAACGGTTGTCGAGAAGTTATCTGATGGGGCTTGGATGCGGCTTCCTATATCTCTTATCCAGAATGTCCTACTACCAGATCGGACAGGTGTACGGGCTGATGGAGAGTCTGGCCCTGTGGGCTGCGCTTGGGATACTCTACTGTCTGCTTCGTTACGTCGATGAGAAGGGGGACGGCAGGAAGTATCTGATCCGGTCGTGTGTGCTTTATTTTGCTGTGTGCTTTATCCATGAGCGTTATCTGGCACTGCTTCCCCTTATATATCTGGCGCTTCTATATAAAAAAGGGAAAAAGAAGGCAGGCTGGTTTCTTCCTGCCGGAGTATTTGCCGTGGTTATGGCGATTCGTGTGCTGACGACCGGTGGTGTGGCTCCGGCGGGCACGGGGGGGACGAATGTCGCTGATACCTTCAATATCATGACTTCCCTGCGCTATGCGGTTGACCAGGTTCTGTACATCTTCGGCGTGAATGCCGGACCCGGTCATTTAAGCGGCGCAAGCTGGGCAGAGTCTCCTTCGTGGGTTCATGTCCAGATCATAGCGGCAGATCTGGCACTTCTGGTGCTTGTGATACTGGCTGTCATCCGGTTGATCCGGGATAAGGAAGGCAGACGGAAGGCTCTGCGCGATATCAGCCTGTTTCTCGTATTTATCGCCCTCTGTATCGGTGCTTCCAGCGTTACCATCCGTGTGGAGACCAGATGGATCTATGTATCCATGACGGCCGCATATCTGCTGGCCGCCTGTTTATACGGGATGATTACGGCAAAGCCGGAACACGGCAAAGTCGTTGATATCAAACGGGAAGTGCGAAAGGCAGCCGACAAAAAGGCGGGACGCCAGAGTGCAGTTCTCTGCGGCGGGCTCTTTCTGGTCTACATCATAATCATGGCTCCGGTGGAGAATTATTACCGGGGACAGTATCACAACCTTTATTTCTGGGCTGACCAGCAGCGGTATAATTCGCTGGCGGAAGAGACGTATGAGAAATATGGAGATGATATCTTCGGCAGAAAGATCTATATTATAGGGAATTCATATCAGATGAGTGATTTTACGGCGAGAACCTTCTTCAAGGAGTTTGACCGTGACAGGAAGGCGGAGGGAACGGAAGTTTATTTCATCGATTCGATCCATGATATCGGCCTGATCACCAATAATATGCTGGTACTTAAAGAAGACCCGGCTCATAACGCATTTCAGGATGTCACTGATTTTGTCCGTAATTTAAAGTGTGAGGCGGTCTACGGATATTACCGGGACGGCTGGATGGACGAGAGTGCAGAGGTTCGGATTATGACGGGATCCAGTGGTGTGATCAAATTAGAGATTTATTACCCGGGAGCGTTGACGGGGTCAGAGATCTCCACGATTTCCCTGAATGGAGAGCCGGTCAGGGATCTGGTCATCAATCAGAATACCATGAAGCTGGAGCTTGAGGCGGAACCTAATCAGATCGCCAGTCTCCGGTTTGATAATAATTTCTATTTAAAGGATGCGGGAGAGCAAAGAGGGGAGAAGCGATTCTCCATGATTGTGAACTTTACGGCAGACTAATAACTGGAAAGGAACTCTATGAAACGCAGATACTATTTATCCATTCTTCCGCTGGCCGGAATCCTGTTCTGTATGTGGTATATCCACATTGCGGCTTCCGATGTGATCTATTCAGACTATATCAGGCTGGTAAACAGTTATCTTCCGGATGTGTGGAATCCGGCAAAATTCTTTGTGCCGGACGTACTTACAAGGATTCCGGTAAATTACCTGGCCCGCATCATCAATGTGGAATTTTTCGGATTTAATACCATGTTTGACCGGGTGCTCGGTGTTCTGGCGCTGGGCCTGTCAGGCTTTATTCTGGGGAAATACTGTCAGTTAAGGAAGGTAAGGACCGTCTGGTTCGTCATCCTGATGGCGCTGATGTTCAGTCTGAATAAATGGGAGATGCTGATCAATGGAAGCGGCTGGGCGCATTTTCTGGCCTTCGCCGGATTCTATTACCACTATCTCGTCATGGACAGGCTGTGGACGGGGGATGAAAGGCCGGGAGACAGAAAGCTTCTGGTAATCCTTCCATTTGCCATCACAATCCTGACGGCCGGTCCGTACTGTGCCGTCTATTCTGTGGCAGTCATGATGGCCTATGGATTTATGACGATTCTGGATTACAGAAAAACGAAACGGTTTGAGAGGGCTTACCTTCTCTATGCGCTGTGTACATTAGCGGCGCTTCTGCTTTACATGTGGAGCAATTCGCTTACGGTGGAGGACCATGCGGCTGCGGCCGAGGTGGGGCTGTTCACTCAGCTTACTCAGACCCCGGGATTTTTTGTCCGTTTTATTCTGATTTCTTTTTCATCCATGGTCGTTGGAATCGAGGAGGCCATTGCCGCATTTAAGGGAAATATCGTCCCGTTTGCAGTTCTGGGACTTCTTGTGATAGCGGCTTACTTATATGCACTGTATTTGAATTTCCGGTACCGTCTGTATGAAAAGTCAATGGTGCCGCTTATACTGATTGTATCGGGGGGACTGAACCATGTGCTGATACTCCTGTCACGGTGGATTTTTCTGGTTGATGACTATGGCGCCAGCTCCAGATACGCCCTGCAGTTTCAGGCAGGCATATTTGGCATTATCCTGACCTTTGCACTGTGCCGCAATGAAATGGTGACGAACAAAAAAGCGCGGGAAAAATACCGTCGGTTCTCTGCTGTGGCCGTCGTCTTCTGCCTGCTGTTTCTGGCCGGTAATGTGTATACGACGTACCATGAACTGAAGAAGGCGCCGGATCGGAAAGAAACCTTCGAAAAACGGGCACAGATGGCACTGGACTTTGAAGAGATGACGGATGACGAACTGAGAGCGGAGTTTGAATACCGGACAACCCGTCCGGAAAGCGGCGGCCAGATCCGGGACGCGCTGACCATATTAAAAGACAACGGCTGGGGTGTCTTTCGGGACCGGAAATAAACATGTTACTGAGGTGGTGAAACGGATGGAACGGACTCATAAATCTCCCCGCGGAAGGAAGTCAGGCGGCTCTTTGCAGAGCAGAGGGCTGGTTTTGCTTCTGTGGGTATGTGCTTTGGGCGCGATTGCATATTCCGCGGACCAGGTGTTCGTAAAAGGAATCCTGTCCTGGCACAGGCAGCAGAAAGAATATTACAATATGATGGCAGAAGTGATTGCTCTCTTCTGTGTTTTTACTGTCCTGTATGGACTCATAAGAAGCCGGATTTTAAAGGCGGCCGGGACCATTTTAGTTCTGTCCGTCTTTTTCTGGGGGCATATGGTGTTTCTTCCGGTGGTGACGGCAGGCATCTACCTGATCTACCTGATCCTGTTGGGAGAATTTTTTTGCAGAGATATTTTAAAGCTGAAGGAGTCCGATGGAACTGCTGTTTATTTTCTGGGCGGCTCTCTTCTTGTAATTCTGATCTTCTGTCTGATGTCGGCTGTGGGAATCGGCGCTATCGGAGATTTACAGATTTTTGTCATAGCCAGCGGTATCCTTCTGATTCTCCGGCTGTGTATGCGGCGTGGGAAAGAAGATAGAGGTTTGTCGGCATGGTGCAGCCGGAAGGCCGGGCAAAAGAGGGAAAACAGTCCCTGGCTGACGGCGCTCTGTATTGCGTTTATCGTGACCATGTTCTGCATTCAGGCCGGGCGTATGAATATTGCTCTCGATTTTGACAGTCTCTGGTATGGCGTCCGATCCCGGTATGTGCTTGATAACGGGAATGGGATTTATGAAAATATGGGGACGATCGGAATCGTCTATACGTATTCAAAGGGCTGGGAAGTGATGACGCTTCCCCTTGCCAATCTGCCCTCATACAGTTTCCTGCTTGCTTTTAATCTGTGGCTGACGGCGGGCGTCATCTTTATGGCTTACCAGGCTGCCCGTTTCTATATGGGAAAAGGCCACTCGATCATGTTTGCTGCTCTTTTAGCCGGTGTGCCGGGAATCATGAATATGGCCATTACCACCAAGACAGATATTGCTACGCTTCTCTTCCAGGAAATCATGATTTTTTATCTTCTTAAGTATTTGAAGGAGGGCAGAAGGGAGTGGAGATATCTGGCATACGGGTTCGCTTCTTTCTTTCTGACATGGACACTGAAGCCGACGGCTCTCGTATTTTCCACAGCCATCCTTGGCATGAGCCTGCTGTTTCTGGTGTGGAAACGCCTGCTTCCGTCGGGAGGCGGGAAAGGAAAAGCGGGACAGACGGGCGCGCTGGGGCTTTTTCTGTTATCACTTCTGGCGCTCGCAGGAATCTGGGCCAGAACTGTAATGATCACAGGACTGCCGGTGACCTCGGTATTCTCCTCCATTCTTACGAAGCTGGGGCTGGAGATGAAATATCCCTTCAATGTCAATAAAATTCCTAACAGCGGAGCGGAGCTGCCTTTTGGCGAACAGCTTGTGAATTTTATCAGGCGGGCATTCGGCTTCCTGCTCCGGCCTCTGGGCGTGGATATGGACCATGTGATTCTTGCCTGGGGTGGATTTCTACTCTTTATTGTGTTGCTTTTGTGGATATTCAGTTTGTTTTACAGAAAAAATGTGGAAAATGACAGGGAGAGGCTGCTTTCGTCCTGGCTGAACGTGGTGTTTATTCCCTTTCTGATTGTCTGCGTAGTCAGTCTCTATATGCTGGTCCAGGTGGATGGGAATTACTTTATGCTGCTTTACGTCCTGGCTGCGCTTTATGTGATGCGGCTCGTAGTCCGGATCTCGGACAAGGCGGTTAGAAACGGGCTATGCGGTATTCTGGTTCCTGTGATGTGTTTCTGCGCTGTGGTGTCCTCCCTGACAAACTGGAGCTGGGTTGTGGGATTTTCACCGGTATCCTGGAAGCATCACGGGTATTACGACCATCAGGAGGCGAAGCACCAGGAAATGGTTGAAAAAGGAAACGGACAGATCTGGGATATTCTGGCGGAAGACCCCGAAAACCGTCTGATCGCGGTAGGAGATCATCCCGGAGTACTGGGATTCCCCTGCAATGCCCAGTCGTACGATGATATTACCGGTTCCTGGGGAAATGTGGTTCTGGTGAAAACCATGGATAATTTCGTGGAGTTTATGGACTATGCGAAGACGGATTACGTTTACACAGAAGCCGGATACATGGAGGAGGAGCAGCGGTGTTACAGCCTCGTTCGCACGCTCATTGAATATGGCAAGCTGATTCCCATCTGTTATGAGGAAGGGAATATGCTGGCGCGGGTGGATATCGATGGAGAATATACGGAAACCAGTCGGGCGGCATTGACAGAATTTGACAAATGTTATATAAAGAAGAATGTGGATTAGGCGGAAAGGTTGGAGTTGGAAATGAAGAAAGAAGTTAAAATAGGAATCGGACTGGTATTTCTGGCGTTTTACGTGTTTCTGATCATGCAGTTCGGCAAAGTATTCGTGTATTATGATGACTTCGGATACTTATCGCTCAGCTATGGGAATACGGTGCCGGATGTGATTGGTTCCAACTATACGTTATCCCAGCTGCTTTCATTCATGGGGAAACATTACTTCTATTCGAATGGAAGGCTGTTTTACTTATTCCTGTTCAGCTTTTTAAATATGACTGGCGGACTGGCTGCGGTCCAGGCCTTTATGGCAACCAGTGTTCTGGCGATTCTGGTTCTGGTCCATTACGTGGTCATGCGCCACAGTAAGCCTGCGGGCTGGCGCCCGGTGTTTCTGGCGGCTTTTATCTGCCTGCTCTACGGGACCATTGGAATTCTGATTCAGCGTCTGGGAACGTACTGGTATGCGGCCAGCTTTCTGTATGTAGTACCTGCAGTCACATTTCTGGTCCTGGCAGTTCTTTATTATGAGACAATCGGGGAAGAACCGAAGATCTGGAAAAAGGCGGCCTGCATCGTGCTGGCGTTCTTTGCCGCGTTTTCTCAGGAAGAGTGGCTGGTGGCTGTGATCGGTTATATCTGTATGGTGATTGCCTGGAAGACTTTGAAGAAGTACCGTGTCCGCGCTTACGATTTCGGAACGCTGGCGGCGGCTGTGGCCGGAGCGCTCCCGATCCTGACATCACCGGCGGTTAAGATGCGTATGGACAACAACAGCGAGTTTTCCAATCTGCCGTTTATTCAGAAGGTACTGACCAACTTAAGAAATTTAATGAATCTGTTTTTTTCTTCTGATAACCAGAATTATCTGGCAGTGCTGTTGATGGCTCTGATGTGCCTGGGAGCCTATATGATATGGAAGCGTATGAAATATACTGTCTTGAATATCGGGTATCTGGCCTTCTCAGCGGCGGTCACCGTATACCTGTTTCTAAAGCTGAACCGTCATGTCCTGGGGCCGGGCGGTCATTCCCAGGTGATGATATGGGTCCTGTTTCTCTATCTCCTTGTGACGGCGGTGCAGGTAATCCGTATTCTGTATGACAGAAACCAGATTCTGATGGGAATGATATTCTTATCAGCGATTCTGACGCTGGCCTGTCTCGTGGTGGTGCCGGAGCTTCCCCAGCGGGTGCTGCTTCCGTTTATCTATCTGTCTTACACGCTGTTCGGGTACTTATTCTGTCTGATTCTGCTGGAACGGAAAAGTGCCGTATGGGGGATTGCCGGACTTATTATAGTGGCGGCTGTCAGTATTCCAAACCTGAAGAATATTTACCGGGGCTACAGCATCAACTATGAAGTGCTTATGTACAACGATGGAGTGATCAGGGATGCGGCGGCACGAATCCGTGATGGCGGGGAGGAGATAAAGAAATTAACGCTTTATCAGAATCCGGATCGTTTGTGCAGCTGCGAGATGGTTTACGATGAAAATTTTAAGTATATGATATACTGGATGGATGAGTATTACGATCTTCCGTCCGAAGTGGAACTTGAATATGAGCCAATCACTGATCTGGGTGCATGGCGGCAAACACACTGATTTAAAGGAGTATAAACTGTGGAGAAAAAATTATCGGTCGTCGTATCCTGCTATAATGAGGAGCTGGCGCTGCGCCAGTTTTATGCGGAGACGGCGAAGGTGCTGAAAAGCTTAAGCTGGGATTACGAACTTATTTTCGTCAATGACGGAAGCCAGGATGGCAGCATCGGGATCTTAAAGGAACTGGCAGCTGGGGATGAGAAGGTGAAGGTGGTGGATTTTTCCCGTAATTTCGGCCATGAAGCCGCCATGATTGCGGGGATGGACTACAGTAGCGGTGACGGTATCGTCTGCATGGACGCGGATCTTCAGCATCCGCCGGAATGCCTGCCTGGAATTATTGCAAAACTGGATGAGGGGTATGATGTCATCAACATGGTCCGCACGAAAAATGAGTCCGCGGGCTGGTTTAAGAACTTTGCCGGAGCCGCGTTTTACCGTCTGATAAATATTCTCTCAGATGTGAAATTTGAACCCAATGCATCTGATTTCTTTGCGGTCTCGAAGAAGGCGGCAAAGGTGCTCAAGACGAATTACCGTGAAAAAGTCCGGTTTCTCCGGGGCTATGTGCAGAATATCGGATTTAAGCGGACAACCATCGAATACGAGGCCAGAAACCGGGTGGCAGGGGAAAGCAAGTACAGTATCAAGAAGCTGATTACATTCTCCATGAATACGATCATGTGCTTTTCTAATCTGCCTCTGAAGCTGGGAATCTATGCCGGAGGTTTCGCGGGTGTTCTGGGAATTATTATGATGATATATACGATCTGGAGCTGGGCAGAGGTTGGAACGCCCAGTGGTTATGCGACCACGATTGTGCTGATCTGCTTCATGTTTGCGATTCTCTTCCTTATAGTCGGTATTATCGGGAATTATATTGCGATTCTGTTTGCGGAATTAAAGGACAGGCCGATTTATATTGTGGGAGAGACGAAGAACTTTACAGATGACGAAGAATAACAGGACATAGTGCTGACAAATCGTAGTGTAGAAAGGCTGACGGGAAATGGAATTTCTCTGTCAGCCTTTTTGATTCTAACATACTTCTTTAACGGTTGCAACCGCCATTTGAATTTGCTACAATGTGAGAAGTAATGCAGGATCATGCAGTATCAGGACGCCAGCCCTGCCGTACAGGGGATCGAGAATTCAATCTGGGGTAAAGCTGTAGCAGCTGGCTGTGTGAATAAAAATGTGAGAAGAGCGAGGATAGTTAAGATGACGTGTGATAAAACAGATACAATGAATTATGTGGTCTCTTTTTTGGAAAAACTGGTAAATACTCCGAGCCCCAGCGGCTTTACGGATGAAGTGATGGCTCTGGTGGAAAAGGAAGCGGCCGGTTTTGGTTTCCGGTCCCATTACAGCAGGAAAGGCGGTCTCATCATCGAGGTGCCGGGAAATACGGAGGCGGTTCTGGGGCTTTCCGCCCATGTGGATACGCTGGGGGCTATGGTTCGTTCCATCAGCTCTGAGGGGATGCTGCGCATCGTTCCGGTGGGCGGATTTATGATGGAAAGCATTGAGGGAATGTACTGTAAAGTGCATACCAGAACAGGCAAAGTGTATACCGGTACGATTCTGACGAAGGAACCGTCTGTTCATACGTATGATGATGCAAAAACCCTGGAGAGAAAACCGAAGAACATGGAAGTTCGCCTGGATGAGAGAGTGAGAAGTGAAGACGATGTCAAAGCGCTGGATATCTCCCCCGGTGATTATATCAGCTTTGATCCGATGTTTGTCTATACAGAAAACGGATTTATCAAGTCACGCCATCTCGATGATAAGGCTTCCGTGGCTGTGCTGATGGGAGTTTTAAAGGAGTTGGGGGAATCCGGTGTGAAGCCGGAGCACACACTTAAGATTGTAATCAGCAATTATGAGGAAGTTGGCTTCGGCGCAAGCTGGATTCCGGAAGATATCGAGGAATTTATCGCGGTAGACATGGGAGCGCTGGGGGATGATCTGGCCGGGGATGAATACCGGGTATCCATCTGCGCGCTGGATTCTTCCGGACCATATGATTACAAGATGACAAGCCGTCTGATTGAGATTGCAAAGGAGCGGGAGATCGGGTATGCCGTGGACATTTTCCCGCATTATGGCTCTGACGTAGGAGCGGCTCTGCGCGGCGGTCACAATATCCGGGGCGCACTGATTGGACAGGGGGTACATGCGTCACATGGAACGGAGCGGACGCATGTGGAAGGGCTGGAGCAGACGCTTCGGTTGATTGAGGGATATCTTGGACTGAAGTAGTACAGTCTTGTTCAATTGCTGCGTTATTCATGCAGTGCTGTACCAGGATGACAGACAGGGAGGCGGAATGGAGACAGTTAAATTAACCAGAGAGCAGGCAAGACGTTTCTTGCTGCGGAGACATGGCCTTTTGGGCGGATACCAGTTTGAAGGAAGACGGGGAATCCTGGAGTTTGTAAAACAGGTGGGCTGCATCCAATTCGATCCGGTTAACGTATGCGGGAGGAGTCCGGAGCTGGTGCTGTTGTCCCGGGTAAAGGGCTTTACGAAGCAGATGCTTCATGAACTTCTGTATCAGGACAGGCAGCTGATTGATTACTTCGATAAGAACCTTTCCATTTTTGCCACGGAAGACTGGCCTTATTTTGAATGCTATCGGGAACAGCACCGGCAGTGGGAGCGGAGCCATGCCGATATCGAGACGGTAAGTGAACAGGTGAAAGGGATTATCGCAGAGCGGGGAGCGGTCTGTTCCGCTGACTTAGACATGCCGGGAAAGGTACACTGGTACTGGAGTGATACAAAGCTGTCCCGGGCGGCGCTGGAGCATTTATATTTTACCGGTGACCTGGCGGTTCATCACAAGAAGGGGACGGTAAAATATTACGATCTGATCAGCCGCTGTGTCCCGGAGGAGCTTTTAATGCAAAAAGATCCGCTGCCGGATGAACGGGAACATCAGAAATGGCATGTTCTGCGGAGAATCCGTTCCGTCAGCCTTTTATGGAATCGACCGTCGGATGCCTGGCTGAACATTTTAAACTTAAATGCTGCAGGACGCCGGTCTGCTTTTGAAAGCCTATTGAAAGAAAATGCCATCGTTCCTGTTTTGATAGAAGGGATTACGGAACCTTTCTATATGGCAAGTGAAGACCGGGAGCTGGCAGATGAGTGCGGATCGGGGAAAAACTGGAAAAAAAGGTGTGAGTTTCTGGCCCCGCTTGATAATCTGCTGTGGGATAGAAATTTGATTCGTATGATCTTTGATTTCGATTACAAATGGGAGATTTATACCCCGGCGGAGAAACGGAAATACGGCCATTATGTACTGCCTGTATTATATGGCGACCGTCTGATCGGCAGAATCGAAGCGTCGTACGATCGGAAGGAACAGCAGCTGAATGTGAAAAACATCTGGTATGAGCCGGGAGTCAGAAGGACGGAGGGAATGCAGCAGGCATTGAGCGCTGCAGTGAACCGGCTGGCTGAATTTAACCGGGGGGCGGAGGCGGAACTCTAATAAATATCAATGCTGTGGAGCGCTGCTGGAAATCTATTTGCGATTCAACGATATCTATAGTATAATGGATTCATATTTCAATACCGTTAGTTCCTATAATGGCACTTATAAGAAGCGTATATTCTTATAGGTGCCATTTTCATCAGCTCTGATTCATTCCGATTCATGTATATTTGGAATTTCCCGAAGATTTCGGTTTATTTTTTAATCATTGATAAACATAAGTGCCATTATAGGAAAATTTCGAAAGAAGTGCGTTTAAATCAAACGTACCGCGAGAAAGGAGTTCCTAAAATGAGTGATAAAGTATATTTCGACAAGCTGGGAACAGAGGAAAAGTTAAGTGTTCTCTATGACGAGATGAGAAAAATGACGCAGAGACAGGTTCAGATGATGGAGGACTTAGAATACATGGGGAAGCAGCTCAGAAGGGTTGAAATCATTCAAGATGATACGATTGCAGACGGTATTACTGCCATTGCAGCGAATATCGCAGACGTATCCAAAAAGATGGACAGTTTTATTAACATGGAAACGGTCCTGAATACAATCAAATCCGATGTGAAGATCATAAAGGAACTTTAACATCTACAGATTGAAGAAGGGCCGGCTGACTGCCGGCCCGTTCCAGATCCTTATGAAAGGCTTAACAGCAAAGGCTAAGAGTTATTTTTCCTGAAAAAAATGTCATACGTGAAGGAACACAATTGTAAATAAAAGACAATTGCAGTTAAAATATAGGTACTGACAAACCATGTCCATGACAACGGATGATAAAAAGCAGGGACCACGATTATAAAGAGAATAATAACGATGGCGTTGATAAGTCTGCTATACCAGACCGGCATTTTGCGCTGCATTAATATTTTTATATATAGCAGGATGGAAACTGCTATTGGGACAGCTATAGATAAAACATACAATGGCATAGCAGTAAACGTAAACTGTTTACAGACTCGAAACGTGATATCGGTGAAAACAGTTAATGCAGCTGCAGCCATGTTTACAGCTGCATAAAAAATCATTGAACGGTTTTTATTATGATTCATCTTTGATCCCCCTTATGTAAAGCGCCTTCAGTTATTGAGGTGTTGCGAATTTGGTAGGATTCCATAATTATAGATCTCTAAAGTATAAGAATCTGCTCCTTTTTGTTGACATAATACAACTGCTTTATGGTTGCGGATAAAATTTCGGCAGTATGATATTTCTCCGGCGCTGGTACCGTATATTTAGCTGGATAAACATCGGTTTCATCAGTGCCGAGTGAAGGATCCGGGGCAGAGTCAAATGTCACTTTTTCCCTATAACCTTAAGGATACGTCCTTTTCAACTTGTTGGAAAGATTTAGTCGCGATTGATGGGACTGGATAAATCTTCCCCAAACACATACTTTCGGATCGCCCATGCCACGCCGTCCTCCGCATTGGACTTCGTAATGTATTTTGCCCGTTCGCGGATACAGTCCATGGAATTAGCCATGGCTACGGTCCAGCCGAATTCCGGTGTAAACATGGAGATGTCGTTGTCGCTGTCACCGAGTACCATGACGTCCTCCAGGGAAATGCCTTTCGCGGCAGCATAGTTCTTCAATGCGCTGCCTTTCTGAGCAGCAGTGTTGGTCAGTTCGATATTATTGGGAAATGAGGAAGCCGCCGCTAAGTCCGGATAGTCCCCAAACGCTTGTTTCATGCGAATTACCAGATCACAGTCCAGGTCATTTCCACAGATTTTGTAGATGTCTGTGGCGGCAGGAATTTCGCTCAATTCCCGGATGAAGGTCATGCTGTCCATACGCTCCCTGGCAGCAGCCTGGATCTCATCGGGTATTTCTCCCTGAAATGGGGCGCGGCCATTTAAAAAACCGTAAAACTCCAGAAGCTTTTTTTCAGGATCGGCAGTGGAGTAGCGGCCCCGGGAAGTCAGAATATCCATGGGGGCGCCAAATTCTCCGAAAACGTGGCTGATATCTTTTAAATTCTGGCTGTTCAAAGGAAGATTAGCCATCTGCGTCCCATTCTGGTCATAAATGACGGCTCCGCTCAAACAGATATAACCGCAGGAAATGCCGCAGCTCTCTATCATTCCCTTAGCATCGTGAAGGTCGCGTCCGCTGCAGATTAAAAATTCCACGCCATAGTCGGACAGGCGGTGAATCGCGTCGATATTGGCCTGAGAAATATTTGTATATGGGTCAAGAAGGGTGCCATCCATGTCGGAGGCAATCAGTCGAATGCTCATTGGTACATGCTCCTTTATTGGTAAATTCTGATAATAAGATTCCTTTTCATAGCTTATACTAAAAAGAGATATTCGTCAATGAATAAACTTGACTGTGACCCGACGTCACCCTGTATACTCCGGTTAGCAGAGTAAATGGTTAGCTGAGTATAAACCCGGCTAAGTAAAAAATCAGGAGGAAAAGGAATGGGTGGTTTTAGGTTTGAGCAGTGCGGGAATATAGAAGGACTTTATCTTGTTGAGCCGCAGGTGTTTGCAGATGAGAGAGGATATAACTTTGAGGCATACCATGCCGGCAGCTTCCGGGAGGCGGCCCATGAGACTGTGATGGACGAAACAGGCTCTGGCCGGATGGAACACCAGAAATTCTTTCAAAATAATGAATAGGGTAGATTGTTTGAGGCGGTTTATGGTATACTAGGAACACTTAGTGAGGTAAGAAACCACGCATAGAAAGAGTAAAATATCATGAAGCCACATACATTTGCAGTCTGCGCATACCGCGATTCTCCATATTTAGAGGCGTGCATCCGTTCCCTGAAGGGGCAGAGCGTGCCGTCGGATATTATTCTCTGTACTTCCACACCCAGCCCCTATATTATGGATATGGCGGACAAGTACGGCGTTCCCGTTCATGTGCGCGAAGGAAAGAGCAGTATTATGGATGACTGGAACTTTGCCTACCATATGGCAGATTCCAGTCTCGTGACGATTGCGCATCAGGACGATCTGTACCAGAAGGATTATGGGAAGCTGCTTCTGGAGTCCTGGAAACGATATCCCGATATGACGCTGTTTACAGGCGGGTATACGGTGGTGAAGGGGGATACGCTTGTTAAATTTGAGAAAGTAGAATTTGTCAAACGATTCCTGCGGCTGCCGCTGCGGCTGCGCTCACTCAGCCACTTGCGGGCCGTCAAGAGAAGCGCGCTGCTGTTTGGAAATTCCATCTGCTGTCCGGCGTGTACGTACAACAAGGAACTTTTGGGGGAGCCGCTTTTTGACTCGCCGTATCACTTTGCACTGGACTGGGATACGCTATGGAAACTGGCAGGAAGAGACGGCCGCTTCATCTGCATCGAATGGCCGGTCATGTATTACCGGGTCCACGAGGAGGCCACGACGAAGGCCTGCATCAGAGACAACAGCCGGGCGCGGGAGGAAGCGGAGATGTTTGCGAAGATATGGCCGAAGCCCGTTGTGAAGTTTCTCATGCATTTTTACCGAAAAGCATATGAGGAATATGAATAAATTGCAGCTGCACAGCCGTACGGCTGTCAGCTGCAGAAAAGGTTCGAAACAGTCATGATAAAAAGAAATTGGAGGATAGACAGATGAAAGTTGTACTGCTGGCCGGTGGATTAGGAACCAGAATCAGTGAAGAGAGTCATTTAAAGCCGAAGCCCATGATCGAGATCGGAGGCAGGCCGATTTTATGGCATATTATGAAATATTATTCCGAATTCGGTTTTCATGATTTTGTGATATGCCTCGGATATAAACAGTATGTGGTGAAGGAATTTTTTGCGGACTATTTCCTTCACACATCGGATGTGACCTTTGATCTTGCCAATAATAAGATGGAAGTTCATAATAACTATTCTGAGCCATGGAAGGTGACACTGGTAGATACAGGCCTGAATACGATGACTGGCGGAAGAATCAAACGGATTCAGCCGTATATCGGCGATGAGCCGTTTATGATGACGTACGGCGACGGCGTGTGTACCGTGGATTTGAATGCTCTTGTGAAGTTCCACAAGGAGCATGGAAAGACAGCCACCATGACGACGGTGAACATCGCACAGATGAAGGGGGTTCTGGACATCAGCGACGACAACGCGGTCCGTTCCTTCCGTGAGAAGGATGAGAAGGATGCCAGCCTCATCAACGGCGGTTTTATGGTTCTGAATCCGGAGATCTTCTCGTATCTGGAGGATGATACCACCGTATTTGAGAAAGAACCGCTGCAGCGTCTGGCCGCAGAAGGGCAGCTGATGAGCTTCCATCACACCGGATTCTGGCAGTGCATGGATACGCAGCGCGAGATGCAGAAACTGGAGGCCTTATGGCAGACAGGAGCGGCACCGTGGAAGATCTGGGAAAACTGATGCCGGAAAAGGAAGAAGGAATACTGAGGCAGGAGAATTGATATGAAAGAATGGACAAAGGAAATGCAGCAGGAATTCTGCGCGTTTTATAAAGGAAAAAAAGTACTGGTAACGGGCCATACCGGATTTAAAGGAGCCTGGCTCACGCGTATGCTTACGAACGCCGGTGCTGTTGTAACGGGATACTCTTTAGAGCCGCCGACAGACCCCAGCCTGTTTTGCGTCGCCGGAATTGAGGATACGATGGAATCGGTGATCGGAGATATCCGGGACCTGCCTCATCTGATGGAGGTGTTTGAACGTACACAGCCGGAACTGGTATTTCATTTGGCGGCACAGCCCATCGTGCGGGATTCCTATAAAGACCCGGTTTATACGTATGAGACGAACGTGATGGGTACGGTCCACGTGCTGGAGTGTATCCGGAGAAATCCGTGTGTAAAGTCATTTTTAAATGTGACTACAGACAAGGTATATGAAAACAGGGAGTGGGAATACGGCTACCGGGAGTGTGATCCCTTAGACGGATTTGATCCTTACTCCAACAGCAAATCGTGTTCCGAACTGGTGACGCACAGCTATGCGAAGTCCTTTTTTGCGGACGGCCATACGGCTGTATCCACATCCAGAGCGGGCAATGTAATCGGCGGCGGTGATTTTGCCAATGACAGGATCATTCCCGACTGCATTCGGGCGGCGACGGCCGGCAGAGAGATCGTAGTCAGAAATCCTTATTCTACACGGCCATACCAGCTGGTGCTGGAACCGCTGGCGATTTATATGGCCATCGCCATGAAACAGTATGAAGATTTGAACTATCAGGGATACTATAATGTGGGCCCGGACGACAGGGACTGTGTGACGACAGGTGAACTGGCGGATCTCTTCACCGATTTCTGGGGCGGCGGCATCACCTGGGTGAACCGGTATGACGGAGGCCCTCATGAGGCAAATTTCCTGAAGCTGGACTGTTCCAAAATTAAGAAAACCTTTGGCTGGAGACCGCGCTATAGCGTGAAGGAGGCCGTGGAAAAAACGGTGGAATGGACAAAGGCTTATCTGGCCGGCGAAGACATGCTGGCTGTGATGGACAGACAGATAAAAGAATTTTTTTCGTAACGGGAAAGAGACGCGCTCCGGCGCGGGAGTCCGGCTTAACGGACTATTGATTCTATACAGAGAGGAATGATACAATGTTTGAAAATAAGACAGAGCAGGAAGCGAAAAAGCAGATCCTGGATATGGTAGAAGCTTACTGCGATACCTATCACAATCAAAAGAAGCCGTTCAAAGAGGGAGACAGGATCCCCTATGCGTCCCGTGTATATGACAGCAGTGAGATGGTGAATCTGGTAGACAGTTCCCTGGAATTCTGGCTGACTTCCGGCCGGTATACGGATGAATTTGAAAAGGAACTGGCCGGATATCTGGGCGTGAAATACTGTTCCCTGGTAAATTCGGGTTCCTCCGCGAATCTCGTTGCCTTTATGACGCTGACGTCCCCGCTTCTCGGTGAACGGCGGGTGAAACGCGGCGATGAGGTGATCACCGTAGCTGCCGGTTTTCCTACCACAGTGACACCGCTTATCCAGTACGGCGCGGTGCCGGTATTCGTGGACGTGACGATACCGCAGTACAATATCGATGTGACGATGCTGGAGGAGGCGTATTCGGAGAAGACAAAAGCCGTGATGATCGCTCATACGCTGGGCAACCCCTTCGATCTGGCGGCCGTAAAAGCATTCTGTGACCGTCATAATCTGTGGCTGGTGGAGGACAACTGCGACGCTTTGGGAACCAGATATACCATTGACGGCGAGGAGCGGCTGTCCGGTACCATCGGCGATATCGGTACCTCCAGCTTCTATCCGCCTCACCATATGACGATGGGAGAGGGCGGGGCTGTTTATACGAATAATCCGATGCTGAACAAGATTATCCGGTCCTTCCGCGACTGGGGCAGGGACTGCGTCTGCCCATCGGGAAGGGACAACATGTGCGGACACCGCTTTGACAGACAGTTTGGTGAGCTTCCGCTGGGATACGATCACAAATACGTGTATTCCCATTTTGGATATAACTTAAAGGCAACCGACATGCAGGCGGCCATCGGCTGTGCACAGCTTAAGAAGTTCCCGTCCTTCGTGGAACGCCGCCGCCATAACTTTGACAGGCTTCGTGCCGCGCTTTCAGAGGTGGAGGGACAGCTGATTCTGCCGGAGCCGTGTCCGAATTCAAAACCCAGCTGGTTCGGTTTCCTGATTACCTGCCGGGAGGGCGTAGACAGGAACGGAATTGTGCAGTACGTGGAATCACGGGGCGTGCAGACCAGAATGCTGTTTGCAGGCAATTTAACTAAGCATCCGTGTTTTGATGAAATGCGTGCGGCAAAGTCCGGATACCGGATTGTGGGAGAGTTAAAGAACACCGACCGGATCATGGCGGATACGTTCTGGATCGGAGTATACCCGGGCATGACAGATGAAATGACTGATTATATGGCCGCAGCGATTATAGAAGCAGTAAAGAAAAACAGCTAGACGAAAGAAGCCCGGACGTGGGGATTCGCTTAAGACGTTCCAGGCATGGGGAGAAGGAAACCAAATGGAGAATTACGATCTTACAAAGGTCCATGAGGCGAACCTGGCTATTTTAAAGGAAATTGACCGGATTTGCCGGAAATACAGGATAAAGTATGTTCTGGATGCGGGAACCCTTCTGGGGGCCGTGCGCCACAAGGGCTTTATCCCGTGGGATGACGATGCGGATGTGGCATTCACGAGGCCGAACTACGATGCATTTTTAAAGGTGGTAAAAAGAGAACTGCCTGAAGGCATGACGCTGGTGGAGCCGAAGGACTTACGGGGCGGGAAGGCATTTTTCGATTTCACGGCCAGGATTATCTATGAGAAGAGCCAGATGCATGAGGATACGGAAGAGATGCAGTATTACGGAGGCAGGCTGAATCACCTTTGGGTGGATTTATTTACGATTGACGAGCTTCCGGACAACAAGATTGCTTCCACCTGGACGCTGTTTCTGCACACAGTGCTTTACGGACTGGCTATGGGTCACCGCTACAGGCTGGACTTTGGAAAGTATGGTGCGATGGGAAGAATCTGCGTGTGGCTCCTTTCCACTGCTGGCAGGCTGATTCCCATGAGCGTTATTCGAAAGTTTCAGCATATGGCGGCGGTGAAGGACAGAAAAGGTAAGAGCCCTCTGCGCTACTACAGCAATTACCAGCCGGATTACTTATATGTGACGCTTCAGAAGGAGTGGTGTGAGGAAACGGTAGATTTGCCGTTTGAGGATACAAAGCTCATGGCGCCAAAGGGCTGGCATGAGGTTCTGACCTGGATTTACGGCGATTACATGACCCTGCCGCCGGAAGAGAAGCAGGTGCCCTCTCACTCAAGTATGAGAATAAAAATCATGGACTGATTACTTAATGTCTACTGAGCGTATATTGCGCTGGAAAATATTTCCAATCGGACATTATATCGACCGAATTCTACAATTTTTTTAGATACACTAAAGAAAAAAGGAGGGATTCGGTCATGACGATATGCGAAGCAACCAGTAAAAGGATTGAACAGTTATGCAGACAGAAGCGTCTGACGGGATATTCTCTGACCTTTCAGGCAGGGATGCCGCCATCAACCTTTAAGAGTATTATGAATGGAAAGAGCAAGAACCCCGGAATCTGCAATATCAAAAAAATCGCCGATGGCTTTGGAATGACCATCCGCGAGTTCTTTGATTCCGATTTGTTCAACGATCTGGACCAGGACGATTAATTCGCCCTGGTCTTTTCAGGTTTCTTTTTATTTTCGCCAGGTTCACCGCCTTCGCTGTGGTCCAGATATTCTTTTGCATCTTTAAAGAAACTGAAGAGTATCAGCAGTATGATGATCCCGATGGGGAATGCCGCAATGATGGATACGGTCTGCAGATTCGCCATCGAGTTCTCCGAGAAAATGAGCGCGATGGGAAAGAGCATCAGCAGGATGGCCCAGAACAGCTTCACGTGCTTGTCAGGCTGGGCGTCGGGCGGCAGTTCTTTATAGGAATAGGAAGAAGCCACCATGGTCAGTGCATCGAAGGACGTCGCGTAAAAGGCGATCATGGTTACAGCCAGAAGGATAAGGCCAAGTTTTGCCAGTGGAAGTGTCTCAAAGACAGCCATAATGGTCTGATACAAATCTCCGGTTGAGGCATAGATCCCCATGACGTCCAGATGTCCCTTGGTCTGCAGCGCCAGGCTGTAATTGCCGAGGATGATAAAGGAAGTAAAGGTTCCGGACAGTCCAAAGAAGTAGCCTCCGAGAACGGTCTGCCGGATGGTGCGTCCCTTGCTGATGGTTCCGATGAAGAATGGCGTGGCCACACACCACACCATCCAGTAGGCCCAGTAGAAGATGGTCCAGTTCTGCGGGAACGAGGAGGTGCGCAGCGCATCGGTCCATGTGGACATGCCGATAAAATTCTGCACCATATTGCCGACAGCCGTGATTCCGGTCTCGATGGTATAACGGGCCTCTCCGCCGCCGATCAGCACGTAGAGCAGCAGGCCGAAGAAGAGCCAGGTACAGGAGGCGGCCAGTTTGGCAATACCCTTCATACCGAAATACACGGTGATGGTGTAGATGACGCAGATGATGACAAGAATGGCGATTGTCAGCATATTGGACTCCGGGATACCGGTCACACGGCTGATCGCCATGGAGAGCAGCGGAGTAGCCAGGGAAAATGTAGTAGCCGTTCCTGCCAGAAGTGCAAATACGGCGATCAGATCGATGATTTTTCCTCCGATTCCGTCTACGTGTTTACCAAGAACCGGGCGGCAGGCTTCGGAATACTTCTGTTTCGTGCGCTTCTTTACATGGAGCATAAAACCGAAGGCCACGGCCAGCACCATGTAAAAACTCCAGGGAATCGGTCCCCAGTGGAAGAGGGGATAGGTGGAAGCCCAATCCTGAAAGGCCCCCATGTCCGCGATGTGAGGTTCGTTGGCATAAAGCACCCACTCGCAGAGGGAGTAGAAGAGAATGTCAGCCGCAAGTCCCGCTGTAAACATCATGGTTCCCCATTTAAAATTGGAATACTGCGGTTTTTCTAAATTTCCCAGCCGGATCTTTCCGTATCTGGAAAATGCCATATAGAGGGAACAGAGAAAGGCGCCGAGGCCAATCAGCAGATAGTAGCTTCCGAACTCATTGCCAAGGAAGAAACGGACCTGTGACAGCATGTCGGTTGATTTCTGAGGGAACACCATAAATAAAAGGCATAGTATGATAATACAGACAAATGGGATTATGGTCGTAACCCAGTCTAATTTCTTAATCAGGTATTTTTTCTCGTCCTGGTCCATGATAGTACCTCCTAAATGTTCAAAAAAGTAAAAACAAAAATGATATTGAACATGATACCATGGTTATCCAGAAAATGCAAGAATTAATTGTGAAGATTTTCTGACTTTTTTCCAAAACCACTACAAAAATGAAGCGCCATCCGATATAATAGCCTCGTGCAGAAAAAAGGAGGACGGAATTTGACCATGAAGAAAAAAGTGTTAATTATATGCGGAATTGCGGCGATGCTGCTGGCTGGCTGTACCAAGAGCAATATTGTTACAGGAGGACCAGCGGAGCCGGTATTTGAAACCCAGGAGGGGATTGTACTGGATTGGGGACAGATCGGAGACGATCTGGATGAACAGTATCTGAATAATGAGGATTATCCGAAGGCGGTAAGCATCAATTACAGCGTGGACCCGGATAAGAAGACGATCGATTTAACGCTGATGATGAACGCGGGAGCGACCACGGAGGAAGCGGTGGACTTTGCAAACGCCGTTGTGAGAACGATCAATGACGAGGCGGCTGTTCAGGACTTTTCCATCGAGACATCCACAGAAGATTCCTATGGCGGGTTCTTTCAGGACTATACGCTGAATCTCATCGTAATGCCTGACGGCATGATGACAGACAAGTCTGTATGGCTGGTGAATATGACGATTCCGGCAGGGTCTAATGAGGCCATTGTGCCGGCAGAGGGCGCGAAGGTCATGGAACCGACATCAGCGGAAGATGAGATGGGGGAAGACATGGACGGTGATATGGAAGGCGACGGCGCGGAGGAAGGCCAGGAATAATTCCTGATACCGTGTGGTATGAATCAGAACCGGGAATCAGTCAATTTATCATGTAGATATCATGCAGCAAAAAGGTGCAGCAGCGAAATTTTCATTCGCGTCTGCACCTTTTCCCATCCTAGGATACTGCCAGGCCGCTGTGGTAAGAGTAGTTGCCCAGTTCCTTCAACAGCGTTCCATGGTCCTGATGAGAGAGCGGAGTGGCTGATATTAGCTCTTCATTAAATAAGTAAAATACATCGCTGCATTTGCGCATGGACTGGTGGAAAAGGTCCGGGAACGATGCCTGGGAAGCCAGACGCTTATCCCATGGATTACACCAGGTCTCATGATCCAGGTTCATGGCTTTTACCGGATCCGGCGGTATGTCCGTGACCAGCTTCTTAGAGGCGATGGGATTCTTGAGAAAGAGATTTTCCACCACCGCAATGCTGTTCCTCTTGCGGCTTCTGGGATCGGCCAGGGTACGGCAGCCGATGCGCATGGCAAGAATGGAGCGGGACACCATCCGGGGCGTCACGCGAAAATTATTCCGATAGTTGATCGGATAGTAGGCTTCGTTGATGCAGGAGGCGAGAAAACCGGAGATAAACTGCGTCTCCAGCCCGTTTAAGCAGATGGTTGCCGCCTGGTTAAACTGGGACGGCTTCTTCTTTTTATATTTCATAAGAAGAAGAGCGTCTATGTCATTCTCCAGCGTGGCATGAAGACCGTGGTAGTAGTTTCCTGAATTCTTGATGTCGTACTCAATCCGGCCGTACACGTAAGGATGGCAGATGGAATCGGCAATATAATGGCAGAAATAACCGCTTAAGTAGGAGATGGCCTGCTCCCGCTGCTGTTTCGACTCGATGGTGGCCATGTGGTTTAAACATACGGAAAAGAAGGTGCTGACATGGTTCTCATGCATATAGGAGCCTACGTTTCGATAATCGCGGTGGCGCAGGATCGGAATGTTGTAGAAAAACATATCGGGGCCCTGCAGGCCTAACTGATAGAGCCAGCGGTATTTGGAGATAATCCGTCTTAGCTGGTTATTTGGAAGATCATTGTATGCTTTGACGCCTAGAAGATAATGGGTGGTAAATCCGGGCATGTAATCACCTCTTGATGGAGTATTTTGGGGAACAGTCAGAGAGCATGGATGAATAAATCCGGCTAAACTGACAATCCCGGGCAGTACCGCCGGAATGCAGATGCTCCGGCCGACGGCCCTATACGCACATTATACCACATCCCGCCTCTCATGGTGTAATATATAGTGTGATTTTTAATGGAAATTTTATTCCTTATTTATTTTAAGGAATAGCCTGCGGATCTATACGGTCCTGAGGTATGGAGATGCCGGGCAGCGGAAGAAATCACGGAAAACAGATGCCCGCTCTGCAGGATTGTGGTAATATAACCTTTGAACGCAGCCGTTCTGTTTGCGAACAGAGCAGGAAGCTGCAGAATTGAAAGAAGAAAAGGGGGAGAGAATCCATGTTTTATGGAAAAATGAAGGCGCTGACCTTCAGCTACGACGACGGGGTGACACAGGACAGGCGGCTGGTGGAACTGTTTGACCGTTACGGACTAAAGGCGACATTTAACATCAATTCAGAACTGCTCGGAAAGCCGGGAACCCTGTGGAGGGAGAATATGTGGGTGGATCACAATAAGATCCGGCCGGAGGAGGCTGCGGAGCTCTATCGGAATCACGAGGTTGCCGTGCATACGCTGACCCATCCTCATTTGACGGAACTGGAAGAACCGGAAATTATCCGCCAGGTGGAGGAGGACCGGATCAATCTGGAGCGCCTCACTGGTAAAACGGTTGTGGGCATGGCCTATCCCGGAGGCGGTGTCAACAATGATGAGCGGGTGGCAGAAGTCATACGGAAGCACACGGCCATGAAGTATGCCAGAACTATCACATCCTGCTATCATTTCGATCTGCAGCAGGACCTTCTCCGGTTCCAGCCGTCTGTTTATCACATCGAGTTTGACCGGATGGCTGAGATGGGAGAAGCATTTTTAAAGCTGCAGCCGGATAAACCGCAGATTTACTATATCTGGGGGCACAGCTACGAATTTGATTACCACGATACCTGGGGGGAATTTGAGAAATTCTGTCAGATGATGAGCGGCCGGGATGATATTTTTTACGGGACCAACCATGAGGTACTCAACAGCCTGTACCATGCATAGAACGTTGTCTCTCCGAATAAGTCTTAATAAAAGCAATTTGGAGCGGCATCGATGATACATAGAATTCATGAGCTTGTCTGGGGGCCATGGCTGCTGGTCCTGTTTCTGGGGATTGGCATTATTTACACGGTGAAGTCTGGGTTCTTCCAGATCCGGAGGCTGCCGTACTGGTGGAAAATGACCATCGGAAGCATACGGGAGGAGGAGCTGGAAGAGGACGGCGCCGTGACAAAATTCCAGACGGCCTGTACGGCTCTGGCTGCTACCATCGGGACAGGAAACATCGTAGGAGTGGCGACGGCGCTCACTGCCGGAGGTCCGGGAGCGATCTTCTGGATGTGGGTGTCCGCCGCCATCGGAATGATGACAGGCTATGCGGAAACCATGCTCGGAATCCGCTACCGCTATCGGGATAAGAAGGGAAAATGGGTCTGCGGTCCCATGGTGTACCTGGAACGCGGAATGCATATGCCGTGGCTGGGGATGGTGTACAGCTTCCTCTGTGTCATGGTGTCTCTGGGAATGGGCAGCATGGTGCAGTCCAATTCCATTGCGGAAACCTTCCGTTATACGTTTGGAAGCCGGCCGGAGGTAGTGGGGGTGATTCTGACGGGAACTGTATTTCTCGTTATTTTTGGCGGAATCGGGCGGATTGCCATGGTATCCGAACGGCTGGTTCCCATATCTGCAGGGATTTACATGCTTTTTTCCATGGTGGTTATCATGTCATGCTACGATCAGATCCCCGCCGTTTTTGCCGCAATTTTCCGCGATGCGCTGAAGCCGGGGGCGGCTGTTTCCGGCGCTGCGGGATACGGAATCTCAAGAAGCCTTCAGTACGGGATGTCCAGAGGCGTATTTTCCAACGAGGCGGGACTGGGCAGCATGGCGGTTCTGCATGGAGCGGCCGAGGAGACGACGCCGGAGCAGCAGGGCATGTGGGCCATGTTTGAGGTGTTTTTCGACACCATTCTGATCTGTACGATGACTGCCCTGGTAATCCTCTGTATGACCGGCGGCGATGCGGCGGGCTCCGGATATGACGGAGCGGCACTCACAGCCTACTGTTTTTCCAAACGGCTTGGCGGTGTGGGGGAGTATCTCGTGTCAGCGGCGATGATGCTGTTCGCATTTGCAACGATTATCGCCTGGTATTATCTGGGACGGCAGGCATCGGCCTATCTGGCCGAACGGCTGAAGGAGCACAACCGCTGCCTGCTTCTGTCCCGGATTCTGCGGGGCAGGGCGTATACGTTCCTCTATCTGGGGGCAGTATTTTTAGGCTGTGTGGCCAGGCTGGAAACGGTATGGGAGCTGTCCGATATCTGGAACGGTCTCATGGCGCTGCCTAATATTGCGGCTCTGATCTTTTTAATGAAGGAAGTGACTTTTCCGAGGGGAAAAGGAGAAGAGATACGGACTGAAAAAACCTGACAGGATGGAAGCCGAAAAGAACCTCTCCGTTGCGGAGAGGCTCTTTTTATATATTTGTTTGAAAAAGGGAGGAGAGCTGATAATAAATTATCAGCTCGAGTATTATGAAAAAAATCTTATAAGCTATTTATTTGTTTACAATTAAAGTATATCCATGAATCATGAAGAAACCATGTTATTTATGTAAAAGGTTTTTGAATGAAATTTAAACAAAATATGAACGAAAGCCGAAAAACTCCGATTTACTGTCTTCCGTCTTGAAATGTCAGGACAGATTTGGTAAAATACTTTCAGATTGTACAGAATACAGAGTGAATGGTACAGAGAAAGGAAGAATTAATCATATGAAGAATCCGGTTGTAACAATAACCATGGAAAACGACGATGTCATGAAAGCCGAACTTTATCCTGAAATTGCTCCGAACACAGTAAATAATTTTATCAGTCTGGTAAAAAAAGGTTTTTATGACGGACTGATTTTCCACAGAGTCATTAACGGCTTTATGATTCAGGGCGGCTGTCCGGACGGAAACGGAATGGGAGGCCCGGGATACTCCATTAAGGGGGAATTCAGCCAGAACGGATTTTCCAACGCGTTTAAGCATACAGAGGGTGTATTGTCCATGGCCAGAGCGATGAGCCCCAACTCCGCAGGTTCCCAGTTCTTTATCATGCATAAGGTTTCCCCGCATCTGGATGGCGCCTATGCGGCCTTTGGCAAGATTATTGAGGGAATGGATGTCGTGAATAAGATCGCCGATGTGCGCACCGATTATAACGACCGCCCGATGAAAGAGCAGAAAATCAAATCCATGACGGTGGAGACTTTCGGCACAGAGTATCCGGAACCGGAGAAGTGCTGATTACAGAGTGTGTGATAGAAAGAGACAGAGGATAATTGTATGACAGAGAGACGAACCGTGTTGATCGGCGGTACTCCGTATCCAGTCACCATATCCAGCGAACAGGAGGTCCTGTCGGCCGCGTATGCGGCAGGCGGGGCCATCCTTGGTTTATGGGACAAAACCAGAAGCGGTCAGAGCCTTTCTCCGGCGGACTATGTCGTGGAATGTATGGAAGACGTCGATGAAGAGTTCCTGGAGCGGGTAGTGAGAAGACGGTTTCATCTTCCATGGCTGATCGCAGAGACAAAGCGGCTTATCATCCGGGAGTTTACGGTGGAAGACGCCGCGCACATGGCGGCGGGGGAAGCGGGACCCGGTGATGATATTTTTTGCAGCAGTGAGAAACTGGCCGCATATATCGACAGCCAGTACCGGTTCTTTGAATACGGAATCTGGGCACTGGAAGAAAAAAAGAGTAAAGCCGTGATCGGAAAGGCCGGGCTCTTTCAGCCGGACTGGAAATTTGATGATGCAATGGCGTTCGAACCGGGGGTTTTCCAGGCAGAAATTCTGCCGGCGCTAAAAAAAGAAGATACCCCGCTGGAACTGGGGTATCACATCTTTTCACCCTGGAGGCGGTCCGGTTATGCCAAAGAGGCCTGCAGGGAAATATTAAATTACGGTACCGGCCGTCTGGCCAGATGTATCTGTGCGGTCATAGAGGAAGAGAATACGGCGTCCATCCGTCTGGCCGAATCGCTTGGTTTCCGTCTTACTGCTCAAAGATATAACGGATCAGCTGGATTGCTGTATCTGTATGAGGCGAATTACTCATAACGGTGAGAACCGGATTATCCAGAATCAGGCCTGTCTTTTCTCCAAAGGAGGTATCTTCCAGCCGGAGGCCGCAGAACGATTCCTGGCCGGTCTCTGCATTGGTGACCGGATAGAGGTAATCCTTTACCTGTTCGTATAAATCCGGAGGAAGGGCTTCTTCCAGATTGAGAAATCCATCCATCTCTCCGTAATGATCAATGACATCCGGTCGGCCGATCATGACGTCTAACCCCTTGCTGGAGATCATGGCGGTGAGCTTAGCCAATTCGGCATAAGAGTATTCGTTCATGGCTGATTCATCAAAGGTAGGTGACATGGAGTAATCCACATCAATCTTCGTATTTTCATCAAGACCGATAAAGGCGCGGAAGCCTTCATTGAAATACTGGTCAACAGTCAAAGCATCGCTGTCGTAGCGGCTGTTTAAGACCGCGCAGCTCAGTGCGGTGTCAAACCGGTTGTTGTACATGGCGCTTCCGATGGAACCCACCAGAAATACCGCGATGATAACCCCGATGATAGGAAATTTGTAATATTCCCAGATATACCAGAATTTGTCTTTGAAAGACATCTCTTTCAGCTTGGCGGCTTCCTCATGCAGCCGTTCTTTAAAGGTAACATTTTCATAAGGTGTCATGGATAGTCAAACCTCTTTCGTGAATTAGTCAGTCCGGATACCACCGGTACCGGTTGAGCGGCCGGTAAAAGACCCGGACCAAAGCTCATTGTATACCACATTATACCACAACACCGGCATAATAATTGTGAAATTTTCATGAAATAAAGAAGAACATTTGCTTTTTGGGACAGGATTCGTTATAATACTCTGTAATGCTACTAAGGAAAGAGAAGGGGTACGACTTATGCTGTCTGGTTTTTTTAATTATGATAATCCCGTCTGGCGTTTTATCGGGAAGTTTGGAGATCTGATCATACTGAATGTTCTGTGGTTTGTATGCAGTATTCCCATATTTACAATCGGAGCGTCCACGACCGCGGTCTATTACGTAACGTTAAAGCTTGCAAGGAATGATGACGGGTATACGATCCGGTCCTTTTTCAAATCCTTTAAGGAGAACTTTAAGCAGGCGACCATTATCTGGCTGATCCTGCTGGCCGTAGGACTTATTCTGGGGTTTGACATGCTGTTCTTTACAAGAGGCGGCTTCAACCTGTCGCAGCAGTTTAAGACTGTCATGGTGACGATTTTTCTTGCGATGTCCATTATATATCTGGCGATTATGACTTATATATTCCCGCTTCAGTCCAGATTTTATAACACCATTAAGAGAACCTTTTTCAATGCGTTTTTCATGTCCATCCGTCATTTATTCCAGACGATCGCCATCATCGCAATTGATGTGGCCGTGGTAGTGGCGATGATGATGATTCCGCAGATCATGATGTTCGGCGTTCTCTTCGGATTTCCGCTTCTGGCGTTTATTAACTCCTATATATTATCTCCGATCCTTCAGAAGTACATGCCGAAGGAAGAACGGGAAGACGGTGAGATGAGACCGATTTTTGCTGACGAGGAAGAGAATTCGAAGACTGCAGGGCTGGTAAAAGAGGAAGATGCCAAAACGGAAGAGACGACAGAGCAGTAATTGATGACAGGAACGATTTTATTTATTATAGAAGAAAGCGTTGTGATTCTGATCAGAAAAAGTTCAGAAACCACAACGCTTTTTTTAGAATTTGGACATGGGATGGACACAAAAAAGAGGTATACTGAACATCAGTATGGTTGGTTTAAAAAAATCCGGGAGGTGGCATATGACGGAAGAGGAGTATGTTGTGTTTATCCAGCCTTATGAGGATGCGCTGAAGAACATACGCGTCCGCGTCGAAGTATTAAATGACGATTACCGGCGCAAATACCAGAATTATCCCATTCACCATGTGCAGGACAGAATTAAAAAGAAGGAAAGCATTGAACAGAAGCTGGCGCGCAGAGGCTGCGAATGCGATGTAGAGTCAGCCAGGGACTGTCTGACCGATATTTCAGGAATACGCGTGATCTGCTACTTTGTACGTGATATTTATGCAGTGGTGTCTCTGCTCAAGAAACAGACCGATATCGTTGTGATCAAGGAGTGTGACTATATCAGCCATCCCAAGCCCAACGGCTACAGAAGCTATCACATCGTGTTTGGCGTCCCCGTCTATCACACGGACGGCATGGAGTATTATCCTGTGGAGATTCAGCTTCGAACCATGTCCATGGACTTGTGGGCGAGTATGGAGCACCGCATCTGTTATAAGGGAAGCCGGAATACGGAAGCGAAGGCGGCCCGGGAATTCAGGGAATATGCAGAATATTTAAAGAATATGGAAGAGGAGATGGAGGGGTATTTATAAGGAGTATCCCAGTCTTCCGATGAACAGTCATACCCCCGTCAGCAGTATTCTGCCGGCGGGGGTATGATGAATAGGATAATATGAGGGAAAGCGTGTGTTTACTTATCAATCCGGAAGCCGGAGTATGCGGTCATGCCGTGTTCATGCATATCCAGTCCATCCAGCTGTTCCTGATCGGTTACCCGCAAACCGATGGTGAGTTTGATTGCGGTGAAGATGATAAAGGCCAGTACCGCCGTGTATACAAGAACGGATGCGACTCCGATGAGCTGTGCGATAAACGTACAGCCCTCGCCAAATACGCCGGTAAGGAGCGTGCCGACGAGACCGCAGCAGCCATGGACGCCGACCGCACCGACCGGGTCATCAACGCGGACCACCTTGTCAATGAATTCGATGGCAAATACAACGATAAAGCCGGCGATCACACCGATTATGACCGCTTCGTACGGGGTTACGACGTCGCAGCCGGCGGTGATGGCGACGAGACCGGCCAGAGCACCGTTTAGAGTCATGGATACGTCGGGTTTTCCGTAGCGGGCCCAGGTGAAAAGAAGCGTGACAAATGTGGAAGCTGCAGCCGCCAGATTCGTTGTTATGGCGATGTCGCCGAGATTCAGCGATGCCGCCGTAGTGGAGCCGCAGTTGAATCCAAACCAGCAGAACCACAGGATGAATACCCCGAGGGCGCCGAGCGGAATATTGTGCCCGGGGATAGCGTTAGGCGTCCCGTCGCTGTTGTATTTTCCGAGACGCGGTCCGACGATCTTCGCTCCGACGAAGGCGCACACGCCGCCGACCATATGGACGGCCGTTGAACCGGCAAAGTCATGGAAGCCCAGTTCGGACAGCCAGCCGCCGCCCCAGATCCAGTGGCCGGTAACGGGATAGATAAAGATGCTGATGGCTGCCGAGTAGATGAGGTAAGAAGAGAATTTCGTCCGTTCCGCCATGGCGCCGGAGACGATGGTGGCGGAGGTGGCGCAGAATACGGTGTGAAAGATCATGAATACGCCGATGGGGAGTCCGTTCAGCATACCATCCGCATCCGCCAGGGAATAAGGATTGAAGAAACCGGATCCGCCGATGATGCCCGCGATATTTTTTCCAAACATGAGAGGGAATCCCAGAATGAAGAAAAAGAGGGAACCGAGAACGAAATCCATCATATTCTTCATACAGATATTTCCCGCATTTTTCGCCCGGGTGAAGCCCGTTTCGACCATTGCAAATCCCGCCTGCATGAAATAAACCAGAAATGCGCCGAGCATGGTCCATATAATATTCATTAATAAGGTCGTGTTTTCCATAATGTTGCTCCTCCTGAACTGTTTTGGTAAACGCCGCCAGAATCCTGAATGGATGAGAAAAGGGGATAACCGCTTACCTGCCGGCAAGCAATTATCCCCTTTGATAATTGATAGAATGGATTCTGTATGGAGTTTGAATGGATACGGTCAGCCGTATCGTGCCGTCTGCGCAGAACGCGCCGTTACAGTGCCCCTCGTCCGTGCTCTCCGGTGCGGATCCGGATGGCATCCTGCACATCGTAGACGAAGATCTTGCCGTCGCCGTAGTTTCCCGTATTGATCTCATCGACGACCGCATCGATGATGGGATCTGCCAGTTCCTTTGGAATCACGGTTTCCACCTTAACCTTTGGAAGCAGGTTTACATTGTACTTGGTACCGCGGTACATCTGTGTATACCCCTTCTGGTTGCCGTAGCCCATGACATTGCTGATCATGATGCCGTTGACCTTGCAGCCTTCCAGAATCGCCTTTAAATTCTCCAGCTTTTCCGGCCTGATGATGATTTCCAGTTTTTTCATACAGCATATCCTCCTTTATCGTGTTGACAACAAAAACGAGGGCAGTTCCGCAAATGGAACGCCCTCGTTCGATATTAAACATTATACATTTCTGAACATAAATGTCAAATACATTTTAAAACGGAATAATTAGAAAAGTTTGTGAAATATTGACAACATTATGCGGTCACAAAACTTAGAAAAGACTTGTGCTTTTTCCTCTTTCGTACTATACTTAATACTGTATACAAAATAACGAAAAAGTACAATCTGAAGAGATTAAGAAAATGCGAGGTATTTATGCCTATGATAAGACATCTTGGACTTAAGGCCTACGGGAAGATTAATCTGGGGCTCGACGTTCTTGGGAAGAGAGAGGATGGATACCATGAAGTCCGCATGATTATGCAGACGGTGGGACTTTATGATAAGATTGATCTTTACTTAAAAGAGACGCCGGGGATTACCGTAGAGACGAATTTATACTATCTTCCGGTGAATGAGAATAACCTGGTGTACAAGGCGGCGAAGCTTCTCATGGACGAGTTCCATATCAACCACGGAGTTACCATTCATTTAAAGAAGTTTATTCCGGTATCCGCCGGGATGGCGGGAGGCAGCAGCGATGCCGCGGCCGTGCTGTTCGGAGTGAATAAGATGTTTAATTTAGGGCTTTCCATGGAAGATTTGATGAAGCGCGGTGTGAAGATCGGAGCGGATGTTCCGTACTGTGTGATGCGCGGAACTGCGCTCTCAGAGGGGATTGGAGAGATTTTAACTCCCCTTCCGTCGGTTCCCCAGTGTCAGGTGCTGATTGCCAAACCGGGGATCAGCGTGTCCACTAAATTTGTGTATGAGCATCTGGATGCCGCATCTCTGCGCCCGGCGGATCATCCGGATATTGACGGCATGATCGCGGCCATTAAGGACCGCGATATCTATGGCACGGCTTCCCTTCTGGGCAATGTGCTGGAGACGGTTACAATCCCGGAATATCCCGTTATCGCGGAGATTAAAGAACGTTTAAAATCACTGGGAGCTGTCAATGCATTGATGAGCGGAAGCGGCCCCACTGTTTTTGGAATTTTTACCAGCCCGAAGGCGGCGGAGGAGGCTTACGAGGAGATGCGTTACGGCAGGTCCGCCAACCTGGCAAAATCTGTATATCTGACTAATTTTTATAATACAAAGGAGGTTTCCCATGGGAAATGATCTGAAGGTGAACATGAATGAATATCTGCCGCTGCGCGACGTGGTCTTTAATACGCTGCGTCAGGCTATCTTAAAGGGAGAACTGGCCCCGGGTGAGCGCTTAATGGAGATACAGCTGGCGGAACGGCTGGGGGTTTCCAGAACACCGATCCGCGAGGCCATCCGAAAGCTGGAGCTGGAAGGGCTGGTTCTGATGATACCGAGAAAGGGAGCCGAGGTTGCGAAAATCTCCGAGAAGAGCCTGCGGGATGTCCTGGAGGTTAGACGTTCTCTGGAGGAACTGGCTATTGAGCTGGCCTGTCAGAGAATGACGGAAGAAGAGATCAACAGTCTGGAACAGACCCAGGAGGAATTTAAGAAAGCGGTGGCCAGGGGAGATGCCATGAAGATCGCGGAGACCGATGAGACGTATCACGATGTCATCTATAAAGGCACCGGCAATGACCGGCTGGTACAGATTCTCAATAATTTGAGGGAGCAGATGTACCGTTACCGTCTGGAATACATCAAGGACGAGGACAAGCGTCAGATTCTCCTTCTCGAACATGACAAGATCTTAAAGGCCGTAAAGATGCGCCATGTGGAAGAGGCAAAAGAAGCCATGAGGGAACATATCGATAATCAGGAAATTACCGTTTCCAGAAATATCAAAGAGCAGGAGGGCTAAAGAGGCATGATGACGTTTAAGGACCGGTATTTAGCAGGTGAAGTCGAATTTGAGGCGATCGACGATTACGTGGAAGAGTGGAACGGCAGTGACGATCCGAGGACACTGGCCCAGTTTTTAGGACTGAATGAAGAAGAGGAAGACGTCTGGATTGAGGAAAGTGATGAAGCACTTCAGGCCCTTCTCGACAGTAAAAAATAAATGGGAATAAAATTTATAAAAAAAGTATAACCTTTATTGACAAGGTGACAACATGTCATTATAATAAGTGACAGGTTGTCACTTTTTGCATTTCTGAGAAGGCTGGCCGGAAGGAAAAGTGAGAACAAACAGTAAGGGGTGAAAATATGCCGACAGAACGATTTAACAAATTGCCGGAAGAGAAGAAAAAAGCGATACGTGATGCGGCCATGGAAGAGTGTATCCGGGTTCCTTTTGAAAAGGTTTCCATTAACAAGATTATCCAGAATGCGGGAATATCCAGGGGAAGCTTCTATACTTATTTTGAAGATAAGCGTGATGTGGTGAGGTACATATTCAGCGATACCGCGGATAAGCTGAAGGATTTCTGGACGACATCGGTGGTCAGCAACGGAGGCGACTTATGGTCTGCTTCAGAGGAGCTTCTGGATCAGGCCATTACATTTGCCCAAAAAGGGAAGACATTCCAGATGCTGCAGAGCTTTGTGCTCTACCAGGACTTCGATAAATTGTTTTCTGAGGTCCACGGCGGCAATCATATGGGAGAAAAAAAGGGGAATGAGATACTGGCAGCGCTTTACGAGGTGACGGATAGAGCGAATTTCCAGAAAACGGATATGAAATCATTCACTCTTCTCGTCTCCATGATCATGGCATGCGTCATGGAAAGCATAGGCTGGTATAACCGGCATATGGAAAGTGAGGAAAATATTAAGAAAATTTTCCGGGAAAAATTAGAAATATTGCAACATGGAATTTGTAAACAGTAACTAGAATAATCTGTGTGATGAAGTGAGGAGTTCAGCATGAGTAAGAAGAAGGTAATAACAATTGCGGTCAGCGTGGTTCTGGTGGCTGCTGCGGCAGCTTTAATCGTATCCAATGTTGCCGGAGGAAAGAAAGAGGAGACTGTAGCGGAGGTGCCGCCGGTGGTATCCGCAGAACATCCGGAGCTCCGGTCGATCGTGGTGAATACAGAGCTGATCGGTACCATTGAGCCCGACAGTATTGTATATGTGACCCCCAAAGGGGCTGGAGAGATTATCAGCGTCAATGCCCAGACCGGTGACCAGGTGACGGCCGGCCAGCTCTTATGCGAGATTGATACAAAGCAGGTGGAGGCCGCAAGGCTGACGATGGAGACCGCCCGTGTATCGTATGAGGATGCGAAGAGCAATCTGGACCGGTATTCGGTTCTTCACGCGGCAGGAGATATGGCGGAAGCGGATTTTCAGAAGCTGGCTGACAACGTAGAACTGGCAAGGCTTCAGTATGAGAGCGCGAAACTGGGATATAATCTTCAGCTGGAGAGCAGCCGGGTTACCGCTCCGATTTCCGGCCGGGTGGAGAGCTATAACGTCAAGGTTCACGACATGGTTTCCCAGCAGAGCCAGATCTGCGTGATCGCAGGCGCAGGAGACGGAAAGGCAGTTACCTTCTATGCCTCAGAGCGAATTGTAGAAGGCTTAAAGGTGGGCGACGCCCTTACCGTTGTGAAAAACGGTGTGGATCACGCGGCATCGATTACAGAAGTCAGTTCCATGGTTGATCCGCAAAGCGGGCTGTTTAAGGTAAAGGCATCTGTTCCGGACGGAGCCGCCCTGGCGACGGGAACCTCAGTAAAGCTGCATGTGGTATCCCAGAGGGCCGATAACGTTCTCACCGTACCGGTTGACGCGGTTTACTACGAAGGCGGAGCTCCTTATATCTATACGTACGGGGACGGTGTTCTCCATAAGAATGCAGTTACAGTCGGGATTGCGGATAACAGCTACATAGAAGTAAAAGAGGGCATCAATGCCGGAGACCAGGTTGTAACCACATGGACAACAGAATTCTACGACGGTTCCAAAGTCACCTTAAGTGAGAATCAGACATCAGAAGACGTGACACCAGACGCTCAGACTGAAACAGAAGGTCAGACAGAGCCGGCTGATGCGAATCAGTAAGGGGGCGGAAGAATGGGAATTACAAAAAGTGTTCTGAAAAGACCCATCACCACCGTCCTGGCAGTCCTCTGCCTGCTGGTATTCGGTCTATCCTCCGTGTTTTCCTCCAAAATGGAGCTGACGCCGGAGATGAATTTCCCGATGATGATGATCACAGCCGTGTACGCGGGTGCCAGCCCGGATGACGTCAATGAACTGGTCACGAAGCCGATCGAGGAATCGGTTGGAACCCTGTCAGGCGTTAAGAATATCCAGTCCATGTCCCAGGAAAATATCTCGATTGTCATGATGGAATATGAGTACGGAACCGACATGGATAAGGCTTACTCTGATTTAAAGAAGAAGATGGATAATATCACCATGCCGGATGACGTGGAGGTACCCAGTATCTTCGAGTTCAATATGAACGATATGCCGAGTATGACACTCTCTGTCAATGATCCCTCGGCAGACAATTTATACAATTACGTGAACGATGAGATTGTTCCTGAATTTGAAAAGATCTCTTCCGTGGCAAGTGTGGATTTAAGCGGCGGGCAGGAAGGCTACATCAGCGTCCGTCTGATTCCGGAGAAGATGAACCAGTACCATCTGACCATGAACTCCATCAGCCAGGCGATTAAGAGTGCGGACTTCACGTATCCGGCCGGAAGCACGGGAGTCGGAAAACAGGATTTATCGGTCAGCACTTCCGTTAAATTTGACACGGTGGACAGCTTAAAAAGGATTCCGGTTGTAGCGGGGAGCGGAAAGACCATATATCTGGAGGACGTTGCGGACATATCCGAGACGACCGGAAAAGATACGAGTATCGGCCGTTACAATGGAGAGGATACCATGTCCTTATCCATCAACAAACAGCAGAAGAGCAGTGCGGTGGACGTATCGAAGTCGGTAAACCGTACTATTGAGACGCTGAAGGCCGAACATCCGCAGCTGGAGGTCATTGTGGTAAACGATACCAGCGACCAGATTACATCGGCGTTAAAATCCGTGACGACTACCATGGTCATGGCCGTTATTATTTCCATGATCATCATTTTCCTGTTCTTCGGAGATATCAAAGCGTCTCTGATCGTCGGAAGCTCGATACCGGTATCCATTCTGGCGGCACTGATCCTGATGTCAGTCATGGGATTTTCATTAAACGTTGTCACCATGGGGAGTCTCGTTCTCGGCGTCGGTATGATGGTGGATAACTCCATCGTTGTTCTGGAAAGCTGTTTCCGCTCCCACAAGGGGCAGGGCTTCCGGGAATATATGGAAGCGGCGCTGGAGGGAACCGGCAAGGTCATCCAGTCGATCTTCGGCGGAACGGTTACCACCTGTGTTGTATTTATCCCGCTGGCACTCTTAAAGGGCATGTCGGGACAGATGTTCGCACCCCTCGGATTTACGATTGTATTCTGTATGGCAGCGTCTCTGATTTCTGCCATGACGATCGTACCTCTGTGCTACAGCCGGTTCCGGCCGGTCGAGAAGAAAAATTCTCCGGCTTCCGGTCTGGTGCGCATGATGCAGAACGGCTATCGAAAGATTATTGGAAGGCTTTTAAACAAAAGAAAAACAGTTATGGGCGTATCCATCCTGCTCCTGGTGTTATCCTTCCTGATTGCGGGAAGACTTGGATTTGCCCTTATGCCTGACGTAGATCAGGGAACCATTGCAGTAACGGTGGAAGTACGGCCGGGACTGCAGATTGAAGAAGTCGATAAGATTATAAGCAGGGTAGAGAAGATCATCATGGATGAGCCTGACAGAAAATCCTGCATGGTTACATACGGAGGCAGCGGCTTAAGCCTTGGCGGAAGCAGCGCTTCTCTGACCGCATATTTGAAGAGCGACAGGAAGCTTACCACGAAAGAAGTTGTGGATAAATGGAAGAAAGAGATGCGTGATATTCCGGACTGCAACATAACCGTGGCAGCCAGCTCCATGATGAGTGCCTTCAGCGCCTCCAACGATCTGCAGGTTATTTTACAGAGCTCTCAGTTAGATGAACTGAAAGAGGCTTCCGACAGTCTGGTGAATGAGCTGACTCAGTATCCGGGCCTCATCAAGGTACATTCCGATCTGGAAAATGCCGCGCCTGTTATCAAGGTTCACGTGGATCCGATCGAAGCTGCAGCGGAAGGAGTTGCGCCGGCATCTGTGGGCGGGCTTCTCAACAATATGTTAAGCGGTGTAAAGGCGATGACCATGGACGTAGACGGTAACAATGTGGACGTTAAGGTCGAGTATCCGGACGGTGAATACGATACGCTGGATAAAGTAAAGGGAATCACGATTCCTACACAGACCGGCGGTTCTGTAGCGCTTACGGATATTGCGGATATTGTTTATGCAGACAGCCCGGCCGGAATAACGCGTAAGAATAAGCAGTACCAGGTGACGATCACAGGATCATTTACCGATGAAGTGAGTACCAAAGAGCAGCAGGCGGCAGTGTTAAAAGATATTAATGAGCAGGTGGTAAGCAAGTACTTAAACGGTACGGTTACGAGAGCACAAAACAGCATAGACGAGTCCATGTACGAGGAGTTCGGCTCTCTGTTTAAGGCTATCGCCATTGCCATTTTCCTGGTATTTGTAGTGATGGCGGCTCAGTTTGAGTCACCGAAGTTCTCCCTGATGGTTATGACGACGATTCCGTTCAGCCTGATCGGTTCCTTTGGACTGCTGGCGGCCATGGATGTGGAAATTTCAATGCCGTCTTTACTGGGATTCTTAATGCTGATTGGTACGGTTGTCAATGCCGGTATCCTTTATGTCGATACCGTCAACCAGTACCGTTCCACGATGGATAAGAGGACGGCAATGATTGAGGCCGGAGCGACGAGATTACGTCCCATCCTGATGACTACCCTGACGACCATCGTGTCCATGATTCCGCTGGCGATTGGATACGGCAGCAATGGAGAACTGATGCAGGGGCTTGCCCTTGTCAATGTCGGCGGCCTGACGGCTTCCACTGTCCTTTCGCTCCTGATGCTTCCGGTTTATTACTCAATTATGAGCGGAAAAGTAGATACCACACCGATGCCTGATTAAGGAAGCCATGTCCGGAGGGAGCAGTAGGCGAACTCCGGACTAAAAAATTGGAATAATGTGTCTTTGAACTTATGGCAGTTATATGGTAAGATAAGGATACAAAAAGAGCAGATGATTCAGACTGTAACATGAAATCCATCCGGTACGAGGTTAGGAGGACCAATTGATGAAAAAATGGAAACAGATAAGTGCCTGCTGTATGGCAGCAGTTCTGGCGGCTGCCGTTCCGACAGGGACTGCCTGGGCCGGCAGCCCGGAATTTGCCAGAAGCGCCGAGGAGTGGGCAAAGCTTCGCGACAATGTCATGGAGTATGACGAACTGGCGGGGCTGATACATGAATACAATGTGACGGTACAGAATAATCAGCGTGATTTTAACGAGAAAAAGAATAAAACAAGCGATGAAATCGCACAGGACTACCGTGACGCGGCCGACGCGATCAGGAGCAGCATGTCAGGAGAGGATGACGCGGGATCGATTCTTTCCGATGCGATGTCCGAAGCCCAGGCGCTGACGCTTGAGCAGCAGGCTGATGACAGCGTGGAAGACAGTGAGATATTTAAAATGACGTATGATCAGACGGAGAAGACGCTGGTGTCCAACGCCCAGGCCAACATGATTTCATACCATCAGAAGGTTCTGGATCTGGAATTGAAACAGAAAAACAGAGAGCTTCTGGCAGCGACCTATGATTCTGTGGCGCTTAAGATGAACAATGGCATGGCCACGCAGATGGATCTGCTGACAGCCCAGGAAAACTTACAGAATGCAGACGCCGCTATTTTAACCGCCCAGTCCGATTTAGAGAACACGCGGCAGAAGCTCTGCGTTATGCTGGGCTGGAGATACGATGCTTCTCCGGAGATCATGGGGATACCGTCTGCTGACCTGAACCGGATTACAGCCATGGATCCGTCGGCAGATAAGGAAAAGGCGTTGGAGAACAATTATACGCTCCGCATCAACCGGAAAAAACTGGCCAACTCTTCCAGCAATTCTAAAAAAGAGAGCCTTCAGATGACCATAGACGACAACATTCAGAGAATCGGCGCCTCAGTGGATTCTGCATATAAGAATGTAATTCAGGCGCAGACCGCCTATCAGCAGGCGTCAGTGGCTCTTGACGCGGCTTCGAAGAATATGGAAGCGGCTGAGCGGAAGATGACGATCGGGACGATCAGCCGTCTGGATTATCTGTCCCAGCAGTATGCGTATCTACAGGCACAGACTGCCATGAAGAACGCGGACATGGACTTATTCCAGGCTATGGAATCGTATGACTGGAACGTAAATGGTCTGGCAAGTGCCAGCGCAGGCATGTAGCCGGCAGACAGGAAAGCTTACACCAGCCGGAAGGAGTAAAACATGAGAAAATGGAAGATAATGCTGTGCATGGCTCTGGCCGGTGCACTTACATTTACAGGCCCGTCCGCCGCGTGGGCAAAGCTGTCGGACTACGATGCGGAGACCGCGGCCAGACTGCAGGATAACAATCTGGAGTATGATGAGCTGGAAAATCTGATCCGTGAGTATAACCCGGAGATCAGTTATGCATACAGCCAGCTTGAGTTCAATGAGGATGATACTGCGTCGACGGTCAGGGCAGTAAGGAACGATATTGAAGACAATGATTATAAAGATCTGGTAAAGACGTTAAAACAGCAGAAAAAACAGCTGGAGGCAATGCCTGATTCAGAAGAAAAAGCGAAGGCGCTGCTGGAACTGAATACCACGATCAAAGGGCTGGAGGGACTGATTTCCGCTCCGGCTTCCACGACAAAAGCCACAGACAAACAGCTGGAAAAGGCCAGGAAGCAGCTGGATACAGGCGTGAAATCCGCCTTAAAGGGAACGCAGACTCTGATGATTTCCTATGATAATCTCCGCGCCCAGGTGCAGACGCTGGAAAAGGTGGTGGAACTACAGAAAGAGGCGCTGGAAGCCGCAAAGCTTCAGGCCGGACTCGGCATGGCTACGGACACCGGCGTTTTACAGGCTCAGAGCGACTTGCTGTCCTCTCAGTCCCAGCTCGATAATCTCCGCAATCTGGCCGGTAACCTGCGCACTCAGCTCTGCCTTTTGACGGGCTGGAAGGCTGACTCTGTGCCGGAGATCGGTTCTGTCCCTGTGGCAGATCCATCTAAAATTGCCTCCATTGACCTTACGGCTGACATACAGAAAGCCATAGGAAACAATCAGACTCTGATTTCACAGCGTCATGCGTCATCGACCAAGTCTACTGCGGCGATTGATAACCGTCTGAAAAACATAGACGTATCGGAGCAGCAGCTGACGGTTGAAATGCAGCGTTTATATCAGGTCATGCAGCAGAAGAAGATATTAAATGATGCGGCAGAAACCGCGTATCAGAAGGCGCTTCTCGCCAAAGGGGCAGCAGAGCGCCAGTATCAGTTAAACATGCTGAGTAAGCTTCAGTACCTTGGAGCCGAGGTTCAGTACTATCAGGCGGAAGGCGCCAGAAAGTCCGCCGACACGGCGCTTCTTCAGGCCATGCTTGATTACGACTGGGCTGTCCAGGGATTCGTATCTGTTCCCCAGTAAAACGGAAGCAATTCATTGAGTGAATAGAGCACGGTGAAACAGCAGTGTAACAGACAGGGATGGGATCAGCGGTCAGGCTGTTCCCGTCCTTCTGTTACACTGCTGTCTTTTTTCAGCAGATCGAGAAACTTTGAGCGTATCCGCACGTGAACCTCCGGCTGCCTGATGAGCAGCGCCTGGTAATCAGCGGCATCCAGGGACTGTCTTAAAACTTCTTTGGAGGAATCGGGAACGACCGCATAGGTCGAATCAACAAAACAGAGCGGAGGATAGAGGACACACCACCAGTTGTGTCCTTTTCCGCTGCCTATTTCCACCCGTACCGCGTCATAGGTGCCGCAGGGGAACACCATGTCGCCGTAGGTTTTTGTGGGGAAATAGCATCTGGTCACTTCCATATGTGCGGGATAATCGTATCCCTGGGCTTTCATGTAATCTTCCGCCTGCTGTTCCAGGCTGTTTTTATTGGAAAGAACGTATTCTTTTGTATCGTTCAGGGAGGCATTTTCTCCCAGTCCCTCATATATTGAATCAAGGAGCAGGGTTCTTACGCGCAGCTTTAACTGCTGGTCTTCATCGGAATCGCTGTTGGCCAGGACGTGGAACCGCAGGATTTCCGGTGCGATCCGGGCGGCCATGGCTTCTTCATTCCGGCGTCCGGAAGCCATGGTAAGAAGAAATGCCAGTAAAAGGCAGGTTATGCATAGGAACAGGTCACGTTTATAGTTCATCAAAGTACCTCCTGTCTGTAATATCTGTATTGAGAAAACGAAACAATCTATCAGTTGTAATTGTAACCATATGTGCTATAATATAAACACTGTAAAAAGGAAATTCCTGCGGAGACAGAATGCCGCAGGGGATGGAAAGTATGAGGAGAAAGCAAAATGAACAGGAAAACAGCGGTCGTCTTATTCGGCGGCCAGTCATCTGAGCATGTGGTGTCCTGCATGTCTGTGGTCAACGTCATCAATCATATGAATAGAGAAAAATACGACCTTCTTCTGATCGGAATTACAGAAGACGGGCACTGGATCAAAACGGAATCGGCAGAGGATATTGAATCGGGCAGATGGAGGGAAGGGAAGACGAACGCAGTCATTTCCCCGGATGCTACGAAGCAGTGCGTCATCCTGACGGAAGGAGACCGGGCAGAGTTTGTGAAAGTGGATGTCGTATTTCCGGTGCTTCACGGCCTGTTTGGGGAGGACGGAACCGTTCAGGGCCTCTTAGAGCTGGCGAGAATTCCGTATGTAGGCTGCGGTGTCCTTGCTTCCGCTGTATCCATGGATAAACTGTATACAAAAATTGTTGTTGACGATTTGGGTGTGCGTCAGGCCGCCTACGTTCCGGTGATGCGGTCTGATCTGGGTGACATGGAGGCTGTGGTCGGCAGAGTCGAAGCGAAGTTTACTTACCCCGTATTTGTGAAACCGTCCAATGCCGGTTCGTCCAAGGGAGTGGCCCGCGCGGACAGCAGAGAGGAACTGGAAGCTGCACTTTATGAGGCGGCAAAGCATGACAGGAAGATTCTGGTGGAAGAGATGATTAAGGGGCGGGAGATCGAATGCGCCGTATTCGGAGGCGGCCTGGTTCCGGTGGAGGCATCTGGTGTGGGCGAGATTCTGGCTGCCGCTGAATTTTACGATTTTGATGCCAAATACTATAATTCCGACTCCAGAACCGTTGTCAATCCGGAGCTCCCGGGAGATGCGGCCAATACGGTACGGGAAGCGGCAAAGGCCATCTTCCGGGCCGTGGACGGCTACGGTCTTGCCCGTGTGGATTTCTTTGTAAAGGATGACGGAACCGTGGTGTTTAACGAGATCAACACGCTGCCGGGATTCACGGCCATCAGCATGTATCCCATGCTGTGGGAAGCTGCCGGAGTCAGCAAGGATCAGCTGGTTGACCGTTTGGTTGATCATGCGTTTGACCGCTATAAGCTTTAAACGACGGATCAAAACCTGAGGAGAGACAGTATGGCAGACAGAAATTCACCCATAGGGGTATTTGATTCTGGTGTCGGTGGTCTGACTGTCGCGCGGGAGATTATGAGGCAGATGCCGGAAGAGCGGATCGTCTATTTCGGTGATACGGCCAGAGTTCCGTACGGCAATAAGTCCGGCAATACGGTGATCCGTTTTACGAGACAGATTATCCGTTTTCTCCTGACGCAGGATGTAAAGGCGATTGTTATCGCGTGCAACACTGCGACGGCCTATGCGCTGGAGGCGGTGGAGGGAGAACTGGATATTCCCATCATCGGTGTAATCCACGCAGGCGCCAGGACGGCGACCCAGGCGACGAAAAACGGAAAGATCGGGATCATCGGCACGGAGGGAACGATACGAAGCGGCGTCTATACAAAGGTAATGATGGAAATGCGCCCTGATATCGAGGTAACCGGAAAGCCCTGTCCGCTCCTGGTACCGCTGGTGGAGGAGGGGCTTCTGCACGATTCCGTTACGGATGAGATCGCCTCCCGGTACTTAAGTGAGCTGAAAGGCAAATATATTGATACGCTGGTTCTGGGCTGTACCCATTATCCGCTCTTACGTTCTACGGTGGGCCGCCTGATGGGGCCGGAGGTGACTCTGGTGAATCCGGCGTATGAGACGGCTCTGGAACTGAAATCCGTCCTTACGGAAGCAGATTTGCTGTGCAGCGGCCCGACAGAAGGCCAGGAGCAGTATCTGTTTTACGTAAGCGATTTGGCGGAGAAATTTACCAGCTTTGCGACGTCGATTCTTCCCGGCGCGGTGAAGGAAACCAGGCAGATCAACATAGAGGAGTTTTGATATGACAAGAGATGTACTGATTACCATAAGCGGCATTCAGCTTGCAGAAGGTGACAGCAATGAGGTCGAGATGATCACAGCCGGCGATTATTTTCAGAAAAACGGCAGCCATTATATTTTGTATGACGAGGTCATGGAAGGTCAGAACGACATTATAAGAAATACGATAAAAATCCGTCCCCAGGGGCTGGATATCATAAAGCGGGGATCTTCTAATGTCCATATGACGTTTGAAAAGGATAAGAAAAACCTTTCCTGTTATGCCACGCCTTTCGGGGAGATGATGATCGGAATTAACACGAACGATATCATGATTGCCGAGGACGAGGACAGTTTAAAGGTAAGGGTATCGTATTCTTTGGATATTAATTATCAGCATGTGTCGGAATGTAATATTAATCTGGATATTCACTCGAAGTCTACGGCGAATATTCATTTGTAAAAGGTAATGCCCCATACCTGCCGGGCGGTCCGGGGAAGCGTGAGGGACGGGGGAACAAACCGTTTCTTGTTTCTTCGGTGGCAGGAACTAAAGCAGAACGGCGGGAAAAATGGGCGGATCGCGAAAACTCCGCCGAACTCCTGAAGGACTTCGCCTCCGTGTTCACTTGAAAGTTGGCTTTGAGGCCAACTTTCACCACCCATTTTTCCCACCGTTCTGCTTAAGTTCCTGCGAACCTCAGAAAATGAAACGGTTTGTTCCCCCGTCCCTCCCACTTCCCCGAACCGCCCGGCAGGTATGGGGCTGTGTACTGGCTGAGTAAGAAAAGCAAGAGCAAAAAGCTAAAACCTTTTCTTTAAATAATCAGTAAAATCAGTAAGTAACTGTTGTCTGAATATTACTGTAGATTCACCCAATTCTATTTATAAATGATATAACCTTTGAATATACATCTCTTAGTGGAGCCAATACACAGCCCCAGTACCTGGAGAGAGGCGGAGGGAGGAATGGGAAACAGTTTCCTTTTCTGAGGTTCGCAGGAACTTAAGTGGGAAGAGACGGAAAAGAGGGGGTGAAAGCTGGCCTCAAAGCCAGCTTTCAAGTGAACACGGAGGCGAAGTCCTTCAGGAGTTCGGCGGAGTTTTCGCGATCCCCCTCTTTTCCGTCTCTTCCCGCTTTAGTTCCTGCCACCGAAGAAACAAGAAGCTGTTTCCCATTCCTCCCTCCGCCTCTCTCCAGGTACTGGGGCGTAACCCTCCATCAAAAAACCGCCCCATCAGCCCTCAGCCAATGAAGCGGTCTCCAATTTACTTTTTGTCGTTCTTTTCTTTTTTCCCTTTTTTGAACCTGTCCATAAATTTCTTCTTCTTCGGCGCAACCGGAACTGCTCCGCCGCGAATGCTTTTGATCTCGGTTATGTAGATACCGCTTACCACGACCTTAGCCTCCGTCTTGACTGGAAGAACATCGAATACCTTCGCATCTGCAATCAGCGTCATGACCTTCGGACCAATCTTGGCCTTAACAATCGGCACCTTCGCACGCCGCATGTACTTTGGCGTCTGCTCGTAAACGATCTTTGGAAGTCCGGCGTCCTTCAGCTTCATCTTTTTCTTGTCGATGACCAGCATGGATACGGTCTGTGCTGCCGCTTCCAGAGCCTGCTGCTGTTCAACCTGGCGTTTTTCCAGCTTTCTTCCGAGAAAATAGAGAACAGCCAGTACCACGACTAAGATGAGAAGAATCACCAGTAATACGTTTAAAAATGTGCTCACGGGGAATACCTCCAATAGTTCATTTTGTAAATAAAGTCTATCTGTAATAGTATAGCATTTTATTATGGAAAGTGCAAGCAAAAAATGCTTGACACCTTGACAACGCTATGATATTATGGAATGTGCACTATTGTGGCATCATGTGCCTTGAGGGACATTTATGCCCAAAAACAGAACCAATAGAAAGAAAACAGGGGTGAAACGTCAATGGAAAAAAGCAGAATGCGTCCGGTCCCAGCCGGTAAAAGCCTGAGAATGAGCTTCTCGAGACAGAAAGAAGTCCTTGAGATGCCTAACCTGATCGAGATTCAGAAGAATTCCTATCAGTGGTTCCTTGATGAGGGATTGAAGGAAGTCTTCGAAGATATCTCTCCGATCGCAGACTTTGCGGGTCACTTGAGTCTGGAATTTGTTGACTTTACATTATGTAAAGACGACATCAAGTATACCATAGAAGAATGCAAGGAAAGAGATGCGACTTACGCGGCTCCTTTAAAAGTCAAGGTAAGGCTTTGCAATAAAGATAAAGATGAGATTAATGAACATGAGATCTTCATGGGTGATCTTCCGCTTATGACAGATACCGGTTCCTTCGTCATTAACGGTGCCGAACGTGTTATTGTCAGCCAGTTAGTACGTTCCCCAGGTATCTATTATGGTATCGGACATGACAAGGTAGGTAAGGAACTCTATACCTGTACGGTAATTCCAAACCGTGGTGCGTGGCTGGAGTATGAGACTGACTCCAACGACATTTTCTACGTACGTGTAGACAGGACCAGAAAGGTCCCGGTTACCGTGCTGATCCGTGCCCTTGGTTTCGGAACGAATGCCGAGATCATAGAGCTGTTTGGCGAGGAGCCAAAGCTTTTAGCCAGCTTCGGTAAGGATACGTCCGATAATTACCAGGATGGCTTATTAGAGTTATATAAGAAGATCCGCCCAGGTGAACCTTTATCTGTTGATAGTGCAGAAAGTTTATTAAACAGTATGTTCTTTGACCCGAGAAGATATGATCTTGCCAAGGTCGGAAGATATAAATTTAATAAGAAGCTTCATTTCAAGAACCGTATCGTGGGCCATGTGCTCTCTGAGGATGTGGTGGATACCACTACCGGCGAGATATTAGCGACGGCCGGCACGACTGTAGACAAGCAGCTTGCCGTGGATATTCAGAATGCAGCCGTACCTTACGTATGGGTGGAAGGATTAGAGCGCAGGCAGAAGGTCTTATCCAACTTAATGGTGGATTTAGGGGCTTACGTATCCTTCGATCCGAAGGACGCAGGTGTTACGGAGTTAGTATTCTATCCGGTCCTTGAAAAAATTCTGGAAGATGTTGGCACGGAAGATGAGGAAGTATTAAAGAGCGCGATTCACAGAAGCTTAGGCGAACTCATTCCGAAGCATGTCACAAAAGAAGATATCCTGGCATCCATCAACTACAATATGCATTTAGAGCAGCAGGTAGGGAATGCCGACGATATCGACCATTTAGGAAACCGTAGAATCCGTGCGGTCGGCGAACTGCTGCAGAACCAGTACCGGATCGGCCTTTCCAGAATGGAACGTGTGGTTCGTGAGAGAATGACGACACAGGATATGGAGGGAATCACTCCCCAGTCCTTAATCAATATTAAACCGGTAACTGCGGCTGTGAAGGAATTCTTCGGAAGTTCCCAGCTGTCCCAGTTCATGGATCAGAACAACCCTCTGGCTGAGCTGACCCATAAGAGACGTTTATCTGCATTGGGACCAGGCGGTCTGTCAAGAGACCGTGCCGGATTCGAGGTTCGAGACGTACACTACACCCATTACGGACGTATGTGCCCGATTGAGACCCCTGAAGGTCCTAACATCGGTCTGATCAACTCCCTGGCTACGTATGCGAGGGTTAACCAGTACGGATTTGTGGAAGCGCCTTACCGTCTTGTAGACAAGAGTGACCCGAATAACCCCATCGTTACCGACGAGGTCGTTTATCTGACTGCCGACGAAGAAGATAACTTCGTAGTCGCACAGGCGAACGAACCGCTGGACGAGGAAGGCCACTTTATTCATAAGAATATTTCCGGACGTTTCCGTGAGGAGACATCCGAATTCCAGAGAAAGAGCATCGATCTGATGGACGTTTCCCCGAAGATGGTATTCTCCGTGGCGACAGCCATGATTCCTTTCCTGGAGAACGACGATGCCAACCGTGCGTTGATGGGATCCAACATGCAGCGTCAGGCCGTACCGCTTTTGACAACGGAAGCGCCTGTGGTCGGTACCGGTATGGAAGCCAAGGCAGCCGTTGACTCGGGTGTCTGCGTTGTGGCGAGAAATGCCGGCGTGGTAGAGCGTTCCGCTTCCAACGAGATCATCATCAAGAGAGATGCCGACGGCGGAAGAGACGTTTACCATCTGACAAAATTTAAGAGAAGCAACCAGAGCAACTGTTATAATCAGAAGCCGATTGTATATAAGAATAACCACGTGGAGAAGGGCGAGGTCATCGCAGACGGCCCGTCCACACAGAATGGTGAAATCGCCCTTGGTAAGAACCCGCTTATCGGATTCATGACATGGGAAGGTTATAACTACGAGGATGCCGTTCTGCTCAGTGAAAGACTTGTTCAGGAGGACGTTTATACCTCCGTTCATATTGAGGAATACGAGGCGGAAGCCCGTGATACCAAGCTGGGACCGGAAGAGATCACCCGCGACGTCCCAGGTGTCGGTGAAGACGCGTTGAAGGATCTGGATGAGAGAGGTATCATCCGAATCGGTGCGGAGGTCCGTGCCGGCGATATCCTGGTCGGAAAGGTAACTCCGAAGGGTGAGACCGAGCTGACGGCCGAGGAGAGACTGCTTCGTGCGATCTTCGGTGAGAAGGCAAGAGAAGTCCGTGATACTTCCTTAAAGGTACCGCACGGCGCCTACGGTATTATCGTGGATGCCAAAGTATTTACAAGGGAGAACGGCGACGAGCTGTCTCCTGGCGTGAACCAGACGGTACGCATTTACATTGCCCAGAAGAGAAAGATCTCCGTTGGTGATAAGATGGCCGGCCGTCACGGAAACAAGGGTGTTGTCTCCCGTGTGCTTCCGGTTGAGGATATGCCGTTCCTTCCGAATGGCCGCCCGCTGGATATCGTACTGAACCCGTTGGGCGTACCTTCCCGTATGAATATCGGGCAGGTGCTGGAGATTCACTTAAGCCTTGCAGCCAGAGCCCTTGGATTTAACATTGCGACTCCTGTATTCGATGGTGCAAACGAGATCGATATCATGGATACGCTCGATGTTGCCAATGATTACGTTAACATGACCTGGGAAGAATTCCAGGATAAATACAATGACACCCTGAAACCGGAAGTAATCGAATATTTGGGAGAACATCTGGACCACAGAGAACTGTGGAAGGGAGTTCCGCTCAGCCGCGACGGTAAAGTAAGGCTTCGCGACGGACGTACCGGCGAATATTTCGACAGCCCGGTTACGATCGGACACATGCATTATCTGAAGCTGCATCATCTGGTTGACGATAAGATTCATGCGCGTTCCACAGGCCCATACTCCCTGGTTACCCAGCAGCCTCTGGGTGGTAAAGCCCAGTTCGGCGGCCAGCGTTTCGGAGAGATGGAGGTTTGGGCTCTCGAGGCGTATGGCGCATCCTACACACTGCAGGAGATCATGACAGTGAAGTCGGATGATGTGGTAGGCCGTGTGAAGACGTATGAAGCGATTATCAAGGGCGAGAACATCCCTGAACCGGGTATTCCGGAATCCTTCAAGGTACTGTTGAAAGAGCTTCAGTCACTGGCGCTGGATGTGCGCGTGCTTCGTGACGATAATACCGAAGTACAGATTGCAGAGTCCATGGATTATGAAGAGACAGATTTACGATCCATCATTGAGGGCGACAGAAGATTCAGGGAAGAGGAGCCGCTTGCAGATTACGGCTTCCAGAAGCAGGAATTCCAGGATGATGAACTGGTGAGTGTTGAAGAAGAAGAGGATGTAGACGGTATCGACGATTCTTACGAGGATTTCGATGACGCCGATTTAGACGAATCAGACGAAGAATAGTTGTGTATGTTAGGAAGGAGAACCGCTCATGCCTGAGAATAATGAAACTTATCACCCAATGACGTTCGACGCTATCAAAATTGGGTTAGCGTCTCCGGAAAAGATTCTTGAATGGTCCCATGGCGAGGTTAAAAAGCCTGAGACGATCAACTACAGAACCTTAAAACCGGAAAAAGACGGTCTTTTCTGCGAGAGAATCTTCGGACCGAGTAAGGACTGGGAGTGTCACTGCGGTAAATACAAAAAGATCAGATACAAAGGCGTTATCTGTGACCGATGCGGTGTCGAAGTCACAAAGGCCAGTGTTCGAAGAGAGCGCATGGGCCATATCGCCCTTGCCGCTCCGGTTTCCCATATCTGGTATTTTAAGGGAATCCCGAGCCGTATGGGCCTGATTCTCGATATCTCACCGAGAACCCTTGAAAAGGTACTGTACTTTGCATCCTATATCGTGCTGGACGCCGCGGATACGGGACTTCAGTATAAGCAGGTATTATCTGAGAAGGAATACCGTGAAGAGGTTGATAAATACGGCTACGGCGCATTCCGTGTTGGAATGGGTGCAGAGGCCATCCTTGAGCTGTTGCAGGCCATCGATCTGGAGAAGGATTCCGAGGAACTGAGAAAAGGACTGAAGGATGCGACCGGCCAGAAGCGTGCCAGAATTATTAAGAGACTGGAAGTTGTAGAGGCATTCCGCAACTCCGGCAACAAACCGGAATGGATGATCATGACTGCAATCCCGGTTATCCCTCCGGATATCCGCCCGATGGTACAGTTGGATGGCGGACGTTTTGCCACCTCCGATTTAAATGATTTATACAGAAGAATTATCAATAGAAATAACCGTCTTGCCCGCCTTCTGGAGCTGGGCGCGCCGGATATCATTGTCCGCAATGAGAAGCGTATGCTTCAGGAAGCTGTTGACGCGCTGATCGATAACGGAAGAAGAGGCAGACCGGTTACCGGACCAGGAAACCGTGCTCTTAAATCTCTTTCTGATATGTTAAAGGGTAAGCAGGGACGTTTCCGTCAGAACCTGTTAGGAAAGCGAGTTGACTATTCCGGACGTTCCGTTATCGTTGTAGGACCGGAACTGAAGATTTATCAGTGTGGTCTTCCGAAAGAGATGGCGATCGAGTTATTCAAGCCGTTTGTTATGAAGGAGCTGGTTGCCAACGGCACCGCTCACAATATAAAGAATGCCAAGAAGATGGTTGAGAGACTTCAGACCGAGGTCTGGGATGTGCTGGAAGATGTAATCAAGGAGCACCCGGTTATGTTAAACCGTGCTCCCACTCTGCACAGACTTGGCATCCAGGCGTTCGAGCCGATTCTGGTGGAAGGTAAGGCGATCAAGCTGCATCCGTTGGTTTGTACTGCATTTAACGCCGACTTCGATGGCGACCAGATGGCTGTTCATCTGCCTTTGTCCGTAGAAGCACAGGCGGAGTGCCGCTTCTTACTGCTTTCGCCAAACAACTTACTGAAACCTTCCGACGGTGGTCCGGTGGCCGTTCCGTCTCAGGATATGGTTCTCGGTATCTATTACCTGACCCAGGAAAGACCTGGCGCCAAGGGCGAGGGCATGGTATTCCGCAATGTGAACGAGGCGATTCTTGCGTATGAGAACGGAGCTGTAACCTTACACTCCAGAATCAAGGCGAGAGTGACCAAGAAGATGGCGGATGGCACCGTAAAGACCGGCATTGTTGAGTCTACGGTAGGCCGTTTCATTTTCAATGAGATCGTTCCTCAGGATCTTGGCTTCGTTGACAGAAGCATTCCGGGCAACGAGCTTCTGATGGAGGTGGATTTCCACGTTGGAAAGAAGCAGTTAAAGCAGATTCTGGAAAAAGTTATCAACGTTCACGGGGCAGTTCAGACCGCTGAGACGTTAGACGATATTAAGGCGATCGGTTACAAGTATTCCACGAGAGCGGCAATGACCGTTTCCATTTCCGATATGACCGTGCCGGAGAGCAAGCCGAAGCTGATTGCCGACGCTCAGGCGACGGTTGACCAGATTGCCAAGAACTTCAGACGTGGCCTTATCACGGAAGAAGAACGTTATAAAGAAGTTATTGATACCTGGAAGGAAACGGATGATCAGCTGACTCACGATCTGTTAACCGGTCTTGACAAGTACAACAACATCTACATGATGGCGGACTCCGGTGCCCGAGGTTCCGATAAGCAGATCAAACAGCTGGCCGGTATGCGTGGACTTATGGCCGATACAACCGGTCATACCATTGAACTTCCGATAAAGTCCAACTTCCGTGAAGGTCTGGACGTACTGGAGTACTTTATCTCTGCGCACGGTGCGCGTAAAGGACTTTCCGATACGGCGCTGCGTACAGCTGACTCCGGTTATTTAACGAGACGTCTTGTAGACGTTTCCCAGGACCTGATTATCCGTGAGGTAGACTGCTGCGAAGGCAAGTCAATTCCGTTTATGGAGATTAAGGCATTCATGGATGGCCAGGAGACGATCGAGGGGCTGGAGGAGAGACTGACAGGCAGATATATTGCTGAAACCATCACGGATCCGGATACAGGGGAAGTGGTTGTGAAGGCTAACCATATGTGTACTCCGAAGCGTGCAGCTGCGGTTATGAAGGTATTACAGAAGCTGGGACGCGATTCTGTCAAGATCCGTACCGTTCTCACCTGTAAATCCCATCTGGGTGTCTGTGCAAAATGTTACGGTGCCAATATGGCTACGGGACAGCCGGTACAGGTCGGTGAGGCAGTCGGTATTATTGCCGCTCAGTCAATCGGTGAGCCAGGTACACAGCTTACCATGCGTACGTTCCATACCGGCGGCGTTGCCGGCGGCGATATCACACAGGGTCTTCCCCGTGTCGAGGAGCTTTTTGAGGCACGTAAGCCAAAGGGACTTGCGATTATCGCAGAGTTCGGCGGTGTAGCCACGATCAAGGATACGAAGAAGAAACGTGAGATTATTATTACAGATAATGAGACCGGCAATTCCAAGACGTATCTGATTCCTTACGGTTCCAGAATTAAGATTCAGGATGGCGTCTATTTAGAGGCCGGCGACGAGCTTACAGAAGGTAGTATCAACCCGCATGATATCTTAAAGATCAAGGGCGTCCGCGCGGTACAGGATTATATGATTCAGGAAGTACAGCGTGTATACCGTCTGCAGGGTGTTGAGATCAATGATAAGCACGTTGAGATGATCGTAAGACAGATGCTTAAGAAGATCAAGATCGAGGAGAGCGGAGACAGCGATGTGCTTCCGGGAACCTCCATGGACGTTCTTGATTACAATGATATGAATGAGGCGCTTCTTGCAGAAGGCAAGGAACCGGCGGAAGGAAAGCAGGTTATGCTGGGTATTACCAAGGCATCCCTGGCTACCGATTCCTTCTTATCAGCGGCCTCCTTCCAGGAGACGACCAAGGTTCTGACCGAAGCCGCGATCAACGGCAAGGTAGACCACTTAATCGGTTTAAAGGAGAACGTCATCATCGGTAAACCGATTCCGGCAGGTACCGGAATGAAGCGTTACCGTACTGTTAAGCTGAGTACAGATGGGGAAGAGATGAATGAGGAAGAGATTATCCTTGGTGATGATCTTGTAATTCCCGTAACAGAAGAGTATGCAGAGGCTGAGGAAGTTCTTGATATTGATGAAATCGATGAAGAGGACGTATAAAGCAGTCTGAGAAATAATCATAAGTCCCGGCGGAGAGCGCCGGTTGGGTGTAAGCTCAGCCGGCCTGTTCGCCGGGTTTCTTATTACTGTACGCTGTGGATGATGTACGGTGGGAAAGGCTGTATTTTATATGCAAATGTCAGATTTTATGTAACAATGCTAAAATCCGATGAAATAACAAACCGGAGGTGGGTTCATGGCGGATCTTATAATCGGAATCATTCTGATCGCTGCTGTTGCTGCAGTAATATGGAAGAAGAGACGGGACAAAAAGATGGGAAAGTCAGGATGCGGAGGATGCTGCGGCAGCTGTGGGATAGAGTGCCATCAGAGAAACGGCAAGGAAGATGAGGCGGTCAAACGCCGCGACGCGAAATGACAGCTGCAGAAATGAACGCTATATAAAGCGAGATGAATAAACAGAGATTGCGTTCTGGGTGAAAATGTGATATCTTTAGTATACGGTATCAAAACAGCAGTTCTGCTGATTTGCCGTTGTCCGGTCATTTCGACAGATGTCCCAGAAGAAAACAGTACCATGATAACTGTATATTGTTGGACTTTGCCTGTTTTTCATGTTATGATAGGGAAAGAAACTTGCCTGTCACTTTGCAGAAAAGGAGATGATACTATGGCAGATCAGGAAACATTAGATGCGATTGCCGTCATGCTTGATGGACTGGAAAGGCGGCTGGATCAGAAATTCGACCAGAAGCTGGAAGAAAAGTTAGAAGAAAAACTGGAAGAAAAATTAGAAGAAAAATTAAAACCGATTCGCACCGATATATTAACGCTGTATGGCGAGGTGCATGGACTGAAGAATGAGATGGCCGATGTGCGGGATAATATTTACGAACTTCGGAAAGATATGGATACCGTTAAGAAACAGACTGTGTACAATTACGACAGAATTATTGACAATTACGCAGCCATACGGGAACTGCAGACGGTAGTGGAAGGGAAAATGGATAAACCGAGACTCGTTCAATAGAACGGGGATAGAAAAACAGAGAAAAAGAGGCAAAGTCCGGGCCGGATGTGCCTCTTTTTATTTTGTTTTCACTTTCGAACCCCGGCAGAGTCGGTTTTCCGACAGGGGGAGTGTGGAATGCTGAGATCAGTGGTAAAACGATTTTTGAATGTTTAAAAAATTTTCCTTGACAGAAAAAAGCAAAGTGTATATAATTATTAGGCGTGCATAAACGCGTCATGTTTTTGTGCGCGCAACCAGGCTGAACGAAATACAGCAACCACAGACAATATCACAGGAGGTGAAAAGAATGCCAACATTTAACCAGTTAGTTAGAAAGGGAAGACAGACATCCGTAAAGAAATCCACAGCTCCGGCTCTGCAGAAGGGTTACAACTCCTTACAGAAGAGAGCTACTGATGTTTCCGCTCCTCAGAAGAGAGGTGTCTGCACAGCAGTTAAGACTGCCACACCTAAGAAGCCTAACTCAGCACTCAGAAAGATCGCCAGAGTACGTCTTTCTAACGGTATCGAAGTAACAAGCTACATTCCAGGTGAGGGTCATAACTTACAGGAGCATAGCGTTGTTTTAATCCGTGGCGGAAGAGTAAAGGACTTACCAGGTACCAGATATCATATCGTCAGAGGTACACTGGATACTGCCGGCGTAGCCAACAGAAAGCAGGCTCGTTCCAAATACGGTGCTAAGAGACCGAAAGACAAAAAATAATAATTAGAACCACATGATTGAATTTCTAGTGCCGGACTTTAGATATTGAACCTGTAGGTTGCAGGATTATATATAAGAGAACCGAGCGCGAACGCAACTTCAATGTTTGTGAGTACCTAAGATCTAATGAAGAGCTGTGGAACCTGCACAAAGCAGGCTCTGGCGGCGATATTAAGGAGGGAAGTAACGTGCCACGTAAAGGACATACTCAGAAGAGAGACGTATTAGCAGACCCGCTTTACAATAACAAGGTTGTTACCAAGTTAATCAACAACATCATGTTAGATGGTAAAAAGGGCGTTGCTCAGAAGATTGTATACGGCGCATTCGGCCGAGTAGAAGAAAAGACAGGCAAACCTGCCGTTGAAGTATTCGAAGAAGCGATGAACAACATCATGCCTGTACTGGAAGTAAAGGCAAAACGTATCGGTGGTGCCACCTATCAGGTGCCGATCGAAGTTAAGGCTGAGAGAAGACAGGCTTTAGCACTCAGATGGATCACTCTGTACTCCCGTAAGAGAGGCGAGAAGACCCAGGAAGAAAGACTGGCTAATGAGATTATGGATGCTGCCAACAACACTGGTGCTTCTGTAAAGAAGAAAGAAGACATGCACAAGATGGCAGAGGCAAACAAGGCATTTGCTCATTACAGATTCTAATAGGAGGAAAAAGCTTTGGCTGGAAGAGAATATCCATTGGAAAGAACCAGAAATATTGGTATTATGGCCCATATCGATGCTGGTAAAACAACATTGACAGAGCGTATCCTCTATTATACTGGTGTAAACTATAAAATCGGTGATACTCATGAAGGTACTGCTACCATGGACTGGATGGAGCAGGAGCAGGAAAGAGGTATCACAATCACTTCAGCTGCTACAACCTGCCACTGGACTCTGCAGGAACACTGCAAGGTGAAACCAGGCGCTTTAGAGCATCGTATCAATATTATCGATACTCCAGGCCACGTTGACTTTACAGTAGAGGTTGAGCGTTCCCTTCGTGTACTGGATGGCGCCGTAGGCGTGTTCTGTGCAAAGGGTGGAGTTGAGCCGCAGTCTGAGAACGTATGGCGTCAGGCGGATACCTACAATGTACCGCGTATGGCATTCATCAACAAGATGGATATCATGGGTGCGAACTTCTACGGTGCCGTTGATCAGATCAGAACCAGACTTGGCAAAAACGCAATCTGTCTTCAGCTGCCGATCGGCGCAGAAGATGAGTTTAAAGGTATTATCGATCTGTTCGAGATGCAGGCATATATCTACAATGACGAGAAGGGTGAGGATATTACCATCACTGAGATCCCTGAGGATATGCAAGTCGATGCCGAGCTTTATCATACCGAATTAGTAGAGAAAATCTGCGAGCTTGATGATGATCTGATGATGCAGTATTTGGAAGGGGAAGAGCCTTCTGTAGAGGAACTGAAGAAAGCACTGAGAAAAGCGACATGTGAATGTACAGCGATTCCGGTATGCTGCGGTACTGCCTACAGAAACAAAGGTGTTCAGAAGCTTCTTGATGCAATCGTAGAATTTATGCCTGCTCCGACCGATATCCCGTCCATCAAGGGTGTGGATATGGATGGCAATGAAATCGAGAGACATTCTTCCGATGACGAGCCGTTCTCAGCACTGGCATTTAAGATTATGACAGACCCGTTTGTGGGTAAGTTAGCATTCTTCCGTGTATACTCCGGAAGTATGAATTCCGGTTCTTACGTTCTCAATGCCACGAAGGGCAAGAAAGAGCGTGTTGGACGTATCCTTCAGATGCATGCCAACAAGAGACAGGAGTTAGATAAGGTTTATGCAGGAGATATTGCTGCTGCTGTAGGTTTCAAGACCACAACAACTGGCGATACTATCTGTGACGACCAGCATCCGGTTATCCTGGAATCCATGGAATTCCCGGAGCCTGTTATCGATATCGCAATCGAGCCAAAGACCAAAGCTGGTCAGGGCAAGATGGGCGAGGCGCTTGCAAAGCTTGCAGAAGAGGATCCGACCTTCAGAGCGAAGACAAACCAGGAGACCGGTCAGGTTATTATTTCCGGTATGGGCGAGCTTCATCTGGAGATCATTGTAGACCGTCTGCTGCGTGAGTTCAACGTAGAAGCTAACGTAGGTGCTCCTCAGGTTGCTTACAAGGAGACATTTACAAAGGCTGTTGACGTAGACAGCAAGTATGCGAAGCAGTCCGGTGGACGTGGACAGTACGGACACTGTAAGGTTCACTTTGAGCCGATGGATGCCAACGCAGAAGAACTGTTTAAGTTTGATTCCTCCGTTGTCGGCGGTGCTATTCCGAAGGAATATATCCCGGCAGTCGGTGAAGGTATTGAGGAAGCTTCCAAGTGCGGTATTCTTGGCGGATTCCCTGTACTGGGTGTTCATGCAACCGTATATGACGGTTCCTACCATGAGGTAGACTCCAGTGAAATGGCATTCCACATCGCCGGTTCCATGGCGTTCAAGGATGCGATGCACAAAGCAGGAGCTATCTTACTTGAGCCGATCATGAAGGTTGAAGTAACCATGCCGGAAGAATACATGGGTGATGTTATCGGTGATATCAACTCCCGTCGTGGCCGTATCGAAGGTATGGATGACTTAGGCGGCGGTAAGATTGTCAGAGCATTCGTTCCGCTGGCAGAGATGTTTGGCTACTCCACAGATTTACGTTCCAAAACACAGGGACGTGGTAACTACTCTATGTTCTTCGAGAAGTATGAGCCAGTACCAAAATCTGTACAGGAGAAGGTGCTTGCTGAGAAAAACGGTAAATAATCCGTTGATCCCCAAAAGGACTTCAGCAGGCCGGAAAATCCGGGTACTAAATGGACTCCGAGCGGCTTAAAACCGCCCGGAATCCATCAAATAGGCTTGAAAATAGTGCATAAATAGCATATAATAAAAGACAGCCTAACATAAAAATGAAAGCTCAAAAGAGCACAAATTAAGGAGGACGTTATAAAATGGGCAAAGCTAAATTTGAAAGAACCAAACCGCATTGTAACATCGGTACCATTGGTCACGTTGACCATGGTAAAACAACTTTAACAGCTGCTATCACAAAGACTCTTCATGAGAGATTAGGTACTGGTGAGGCTGTTGCTTTCGAGAACATCGATAAGGCTCCGGAAGAGAGAGAGCGTGGTATCACAATCTCTACTGCTCACGTTGAGTACGAGACAGAGAAGAGACACTATGCACACGTTGACTGCCCAGGCCATGCTGACTATGTAAAGAACATGATCACTGGTGCTGCTCAGATGGACGGCGCTATCCTTGTTGTTGCTGCTACCGATGGTGTTATGGCTCAGACAAGAGAGCACATCCTGCTTTCCCGTCAGGTAGGCGTTCCTTATATCGTAGTATTCATGAATAAGTGCGATATGGTTGACGATGCCGAGTTACTTGAATTAGTAGACATGGAAATCCGTGAACTCTTAAACGAGTATGAATTCCCGGGCGATGATACACCAATCATCCAGGGTTCTGCATTAAAGGCTCTTGAAGATCCGACCAGCGAGTGGGGCGACAAGATTCTTGAATTAATGAACGCTGTAGACGAGTGGGTTCCAGATCCGGTTCGTGAAACAGACAAGCCATTCTTAATGCCAGTAGAGGACGTATTCTCTATCACAGGCCGTGGTACTGTTGCTACAGGTAGAGTAGAGCGTGGTACATTACACGTATCTGATGAAGTTGAAATCGTTGGTATCCATGAAGAGACCCGTAAGGTTGTTGTTACAGGTATCGAGATGTTCCGTAAGCTGTTAGACGAGGCTCAGGCTGGTGATAACATCGGTGCATTACTTCGTGGTGTTCAGAGAACTGAAATCGAAAGAGGACAGTGTCTTGTTAAACCAGGTTCTGTAAAGTGCCACAAGAAATTTACAGCTCAGGTTTACGTTTTAACAAAAGATGAAGGTGGACGTCATACTCCTTTCTTCAACAACTATAGACCTCAGTTCTACTTCAGAACAACTGACGTAACTGGTGTATGTGATCTTCCAGAAGGCGTAGAGATGTGTATGCCTGGCGATAACGTAGAGATGACTGTAGAGTTAATCCACCCAGTAGCTATGGAGCAGGGTCTTCGTTTCGCTATCCGTGAAGGCGGCAGAACCGTTGGATCAGGAAAGGTTGCTACAATTATTGAATAATGCGTAAGCAATGAGCAGTGCAAAAATAAATGCGGAAACACCCGGAGGAGAGCTCGCTCTTCGCCGGGTGTTTTTGCATTTATTTTTATAGGGCGAAAGCCCGGAGCTTCTTGTCCGCCGACTTTGCGGACAAGAAGATGCACTGCGGACTGGCGGGAGGCCAAAGGAGGAATACCCATGAAACTATTTATCAGTGCCGACATCGAAGGCTGTGCCGGTCTAAGCTTTACCGAAGAAACACACAAAAATGAAGCTGTATATCAAAGATACGCCGAAGAAATGACAAGAGAAGTCGTGTTAGTATGTGAGGCGGCCCATGCCGCCGGAGCAGACACCATTGTAGTAAAAGACGGCCACGGAGATGCCTCCAATATAAACCCTCTTGCGATGCCGGAGTACGTTACGCTGATCCGAGGAAAGAGTGGTCATCCATACAACATGATGTTCGGACTTGACGAAACCTTTGACGGAGTCTTTTTCCTTGGATACCATGCGGCCGCCGGCAGTCCGGAATTTGCAGTCAGCCATACGTCTACGGGAAACAGCCAGTACATCCGTCTAAACGGCCGTTACATGAGTGAATTTATGCTAAACACCTGCACGGCTTATTCACTGGGGATTCCCGTTTTGTTTCTGTCCGGCGACGAAGCTGTGTGCCGGGATGCCAGAGAACTGGCACCACATATCGCTGCTGCCGGAATAAAACACGGCACAGGCGGCGCTACGTTCTGTGTCCCGCAGTCCGTAGTGGACAGGCGTCTCCGGGAAGCGGCCGGAACCGCTGTGGAAAACTTAAAGGAATCCCTAATACCGGCAGTCGCACTTCCTGACGAATTTATTTATGAAGTAACGTACAAAGACTGGAAAAAGGCTTACCAGATGTCCTTTTACCCGGGCATGGAGCGTGTGGACCGTTTTACGAACCGCCTGAAAACCGAACACTGGATGGAGGTTGTCACAGCACACAGCTTCGTCGTTTACTAGAGCATGTCTGTACCAATATTGTAAGTAAATTTAGAATTCCGTAATAAAAACGTTATTGCAAATGGTAGGGCAATTGGGTATCATGGTAGGGTACATATAGTCAGACATCACGGAGGGAACAGGAATGGATAGTAAGTTGATACGAAAAGGAGCGGCAGGCATACTGATTACAGTGCTCTTGTGTTTTACCGGTGTGTTTGCTTCATTTGCCAGTACGGAGGAAACTGCGGACGCAGCGGAAGCTGAGACACAGGGGCCAAAGGTGGAGTCGTCAATCACCTCCTGCCTGATCAATCCCGATAAGAAGAGTGTGACGGTAAAGGTCACCAGCAGCGGAGACATGACCGGTACGGATGGAGTTCTCTATCTGGTGGAGCAGAAGCCGTATCAGAAGGATTTAGAGGGACGCCTCGATTATGCGGGAGCTGCAGCGTTCGGAACAGAAGTTACCTATCAGTTTCCGCTTTACAAGGGAACTGCGGATGACCGGTTATACAGCCGGTTCGTGGCAGCGGTCTGGGATGGAACAAAATATATCGAAGTCAGCGAGCCGCATTATATAACAAATCCCGAGGCGGTAGCGTCCAACACGGCTGAATTTAATGATCCGCTGACGAAAAAAGGGCTTAATATCGAACTTAATATGCTTGCGGATGCGTTTGAACTGGGTGTCAAGCACGTAGGTACCAACATTGCGTTCCATCAGATTCTGGGACAGGGAATTGATTACCAGTACGATGGGAAGACGTATCACTTTGATAAGCGTGTCATTGAGGATTACGACAGGACCATAAGCGCACTTTCCGGGAAAGGCATGACGGTTACGGCTATCATTTTAAATGGCTGGAATGATGCTACACCGGACCTGATCTATCCCGGTACCAAAAAGTCCTCCAATGCATTTTATTATCTGTTTAATGCAGCGACAGAGGCCGGTTTCGAGCAGACAAAGGCGATTGCCTCCTTCCTTGCAGAGCGCTATGACGGTTCCAATCCGGATCAGGGCAAGATATCCAACTGGATTATCGGCAATGAGATCAATAACCAACAGTGGAACTATACTGGCGCATGGGATTTGAACAGCTACGTTCAGGCGTATCAGGATGCGTTCCGCGTGTTCTATACGGCAATCAAGAGCGTCAGCGCCAATGACAGGGTGTATTTCTCTCTGGATTACAACTGGAACAATGAGATTGACAATAAGTTAAAGTATGGCGGAAAGAATATTGTAGATACGTTTAATTCCATCGCGGCGGTTCAGGGCCAGATGGACTGGGGACTGTCTTACCATCCATATCCGGCGCCGATGACAGAACCGGAGTTCTGGGATGATGCTCAGACCGGATGGATTACCAGTGATTTTAATTCCCCTGTCATCAACTTTGCCAACTTAAATGTTTTGACGGATTACATGGCACAGTCTGCATTCCGCTCACCGACCGGAGATGTACGCCATATTATCCTTACGGAAGAAGGCTTTACGGCCAAGAGTCCGACAAGAGGAGACATTCCACAGATTCAGGCTGCAGCATTTGCCTATTCTTATTATCTGGTGGACAGTAATCCCTACATTGACGCTTATATTTTAAGCCGTCAGGTAGATGCACCGCTGGAGGTGCGGAGCGGGCTGGCTTTCGGCCTGTGGGAATGCGATATGAACAAGGGTGATACCATTGTGGCCACAAGACGCCGTAAGATATGGCAGGTATTCCGGGATATTGACAAGAAAAAATATACGCTGGAAGCCACAGATTTTGCAAAACCAATTGTAGGCATTAACAAATGGTCCGATATCATTCCGAATTTCAGATGGAGAGCCATGGAACAGTAGAGAACGGGCGGGAGGAGTCTGAAACTTCACCGGAGACGTGGATCTCCTGTGACAGCCGGACTCCATGCCCTTTATCGAAAATGAACGTGATTGTATGACACAAAACGTATGTGTCGGCCGGTCACGTTTATTTTTATAGTAAGTCCGGACGCCTGACTGGATAGTTCAGGAAACGGCCTGATGAAATGGGGGAAACCGAATATGATAGAAGAGAAAACAGGGAAGAAGAGAGAAATGCGGGGAAAGAATGGAAAGAAAAATAGCCAGAAAAGGGATGATCCGTATAATCTTGTCATACTGGAAAAAAGAAGCAGTGAACTGATTGCCTGTCTGACCGGAATCTGGCGGCGCTCTGTAAAGGAGACCCATCTTTTTCTCAATGATCAGGAGATCAGAAAAATAGAAGCGTATGTTCCGGAGGCGCTTCTTGAGGTCCCTGTACTGATCATTGCTGTCAATGCAGAGAATGAGCCGGCCGCCTTTATGGGGGCGGATGGCGGGCGGCTTGAAATGCTGTTTATAGAACCGGAGGAACGGGGAAAGGGGCTGGGCGGGCGGCTTCTTGCCTATGGGATTGAGAAGCTTGGAATACGGGAACTGTGTGTAAATGAACAAAACCCGCAGGCGAAAGGCTTCTATGAACATATGGGGTTTACCTGCTACAAAAGGACGGATACGGATGAACAGGGAAATCCTTATCCGCTGCTGTATATGCGTCTGAGTGAGAGAAAGGACGTACCTGTTTAATCTTCGACAGGTACGTCCTTTTTACGGCTCCCAGGAGCCTGATCCAATCTTCTGTTACTGCTGATAACTCAGTGCGGCATACGCATCAAGTATTCCGCCGCTTACCATCTTTCCGCTTAACTGGTCTGATTTCCGGCTGGAATTCAGCAGAATATTTTTCACATCCTGAAGAGAAAGCTCGGGGCGGTAAGAATAGAGCATCGCGGCGACTCCGGTTACCATGGGGGCCGCCATGGAGGTGCCGCTCATGAAACCGTAATCATTGCCGGGCAGCGTGCTGACGATATAGGTTCCGGGAGCTGCAATATCCACGCTGGCGGCGCCATAATTGGAGTCACGGCTTAAGTTTCCGTCAAACAGTAAATTGGCAACGGAAATGACGTTGTCAAATGGAAACGATGCGGGATAAACGGGATAGAGATCGGTGTCGTATCCCTTCCCGGCGAAACCGCCGTTGCCGCAGGCGACGATGAACAGCATCTTCGAATTCTGCATGGTCTGGGCCAGCGCTTCGTTATAAGAGGAGGTTCCCATACTCAGGTTGCAGATGGAGGCGCCATTGGCTTCCGCATAGTGGATTGCCTCGATTACGGAGTCCGGGGAACCGGTTCCGTCACTGCCGCCCAAGGCCTTCAGCGACATGATCTTTACGTAACCGTTATCCGTGATGCCGGCGATTCCATAGGAGCCCCGGACCGCAGCGATGGTACCGGCGGCGTGAGTGCCGTGGCTGTCTTCCTCTCCAACAAATATCTGGCTGCTGCCGGAATAAAAGTTCCAGCCGTGAATATCATCCACGTAACCATTTCCGTCATTGTCGATTCCGTCACCGGGGATTTCACCGGGATTCGTCCACATGGCATTGGAAAATTCCTGATGATTATAATCGATCCCTGTGTCAATGATGGCAACGACGACAGAACGCTTATGTTCGGACTGGTCATAGAGGTCCCAGGCGGGACGAATGTTAATATCGACGCCGGTAACTGCATCGGTAACCGTCGACTCAAAGTCTCCGGGGCCCAGCCCGGGAAGACCGAAACCGCCTTTGCCGCGGGAGTAAATATTGTCAGCGGCCTGAAATTTCGCTTTTATCTCAACGAGCTGAAATTCACCGTCATTTTTAAGTCCCCACTGATAGGTGGAAAACTGATCTGCCGGGGATAAGTTTACAACTCCCGGACCCAGCGCAAAGGCCTGCAGGGGCTGGCTGCTCTGGCTGATGGACAGCATATCTTCCTGTGCCGTCTTCCCGGAAGCCGTCATATCACTGGCCGAACCGGATATGGAACCGGAAGCTGGAATCCATGGGTTCACGGCATATGCGGTGATAGCAAGGGCGAAAGAAAGACTGACTGCACACATTCTTTTCTTCATTCTGATGATTCTCCTTATGCCAGGGCCTGTTTGAAAATTCATTCCCGCACAGCTGAGTGGAAGCTGCGTTCAAACACACCCCGGGAACATTTTTCTTTAGTATACCATAATCCCCAGGCAAAGGAGTGGAAAAATATGTGAAAATTCCCTTAATATTTTCTCACCAGACTGGCCAGAGCCGAGGCCAGCGCCTCATGCCCTTCTTTTGTCAAGTGCATATAATCGATTTTATTGTTTTCTTTCACGACAGTGTTGGCGTCAAAGAAGTGACAGCCCATAAGCTCTGCGATCTTTTTGTATTCACTGGAAAGACCTTCCGATTTTTCTGCACAGCCACGTCCCATGGTGGCGCCTACAGCCGTAGTTTCATACTCTTTCTCGATATTTTTTGGAACCACCACCAGAATATTGGGCCGTTTATCACGCCAGCAGTCTGTCGTAGAGATGGCCTTTGCAATCAGACGTTTGAGGCCCAGCGCAATACAGGCGGCAGATGCGCCGAATCGTTCCTTGGTATCGTTGGTTCCCAGCATGATGATCAGTAAATCTACGGGTTCATGGCTCATAAGGCATGGATAAATATAATCCAGCCCGGAAAGTCCCTCGTGGATCGGATCGTCAAAGCAGGTGGTGCGGCCGGATAATCCTTCCTCGAATACGAGATAATCGTCTCCCAGCTTCTTTTCAAGAAGCCGCGGCCAGCGCTCATTCTCGTTAAAACGGCCGTCATCTGCGGCACAGTAACCGTGGGTATTGGAATCTCCATAGCATACAATGTGTTTTTTCATGATATCCTCCTAAAATAAAAGAGAGGATGCAGCCTGCAAGCAGGTACATCCTCTCAGACTGTTTTTTAAGTCTTTTATAAATCTTTTGTATCCTCAACTGCTTTTCTGATATCCCGGTAGAGTTCCACCAGCTTCGGGTCATCCAGGGCAACCGGAAGGAATGGAAGTCTGGGATCGCCCATCGGGCAGCCGTCGAGGGAGATGATGCCTTTTACTGCACCATGCATGGACGGGAAGGAACAGAGGCGGTAAATGAGCGGGGTAACGAGATTCTGAACCTCTCTGGCCTTTTCCCATTCGCCGCGGTTAACCAGTTCATCCATCTTTAAGTATAATTCCGGCATGGCTCCGTATGTACCTCCGATCCCGGCGTCGGCTCCCATCAGACGTCCGGCGATGAACTGCTCGTCCGGTCCGTTAAATACGATGAAATCCCTGCCTCCGGCCAGCTTAAAGCGCAGGATATCCTGTGCCGGATCGGAGGAACATTTCACTCCGGCCACACGCTCGTTCTCCAGCATGCGTCCGAACAGCCCCATGGACAGATTGAATCCGGTCAGCTGCGGGATGTTATAGATGAAGAAAGGAAGATCGGCAGCCTCGGTAATTTTTGTCCAGTGCTGGTATACACTTTCCTCGCTCATGTGGTAATATACACAGGGAACTGCAGAAGTAGCGTCGGCGCCTGCAGCCTCTGCATGCTTTGCGAGTTCGGCGGAATGTCTCGTATCAGGACAGCCTACATGGACGATGATATTCATGCGTCCTGCCGCTTCCTTTACAACAGTTTCCGTCACAGCCTTTCTTTCTTCCGAATCGAGAAGGAAGCCTTCGCCGGTACTGCCGCAGACATACATCTGCTTGATACCCTTGCTACAGAAATAGTTAACAACGGCTTTAGTCGCTTCCAAATCAACATCACCATTCTTATCAAAAGGTGTGTTGAGGGCAACAGTAACGTGTTTGAATTTGTTGATGTCATACTTTGACATAATACATACCTGCCTTTTCAATTATTATAATAATTCAACAGTATCTGTGTGTATCATATCATCATTACTGGCAGAAATCAATAAAAATAAAAACTTTTTTTTATTTAATGTTTGTATTGAAAATATTTTTTATACGTGCTATGATTAAAACAGTTAAAAATCCCAAAATCAGTAAAAAATATAAGAGGGGGTATCTAATATGGATTATTCAGTACTGGAACGAATCAGAGGTGGTCTGATCGTATCCTGTCAGGCATTAGAGGAGGAACCGCTGCACAGCTCCTACATTATGTCCAGAATGGCATACGCGGCGAAAGAGGGCGGCGCAGTTGGCATCAGGGCCAACACCGTGGCAGATATTGTGGAAATTAAAAAGACAGTGGATCTTCCGGTAATTGGAATTATTAAAATAGTTTATGGAGACTGTGACGTCTATATTACGCCTACCATGAAAGAGGTGGACGCACTTGTCGAGTGTGGAGTAGATATTATTGCGACAGACTGTACCGACCGTATCAGGCCGGATGGGAAGACACTGGACGAGTTCTTCGCGGAAGTACGCGCCAAATACCCGGATCAGCTCTTTATGGCGGACTGTTCCTGTTATGAGGAAGGCCTTCATGCCGCACAGATCGGACTCGATCTGGTCGGAACGACGATGAACGGCTACACGGAGTATACGAAGGGAGCAGTTCTCCCTGATTTTGATCTGATGAAGCGCCTTGTCGAGACCTGCGGCAAGCCGGTGATCGCGGAGGGCGGGATCTGGACACCGGAGCAGTTAAAGGCGGCTCTCGACACCGGAGTACTGGCTGCAGTCGTAGGTACCGCAATCACGAGGCCGAGAGATATTACAAGACATTTTGTAGCGGCAATACAGTAAAGAATAGGTGTGTAAGACGGACAAAGAGGCCAGAAAAGTTAGTTTCTTTGTCCTTTTTCTATCAGGAGGAGATTGTTATGAGGATTGCGGCACTGGATATCGGAGGAACCTCCATCAAGTCTGGAATCTGGAATGGACAGGACATGGTGGGAGTGAAGGAGCATGCCACCAATGCAAAAAATGGGGGACGGTATGTAATGGAGCGCGCAGTGGAGATACTCCGTCAGTACGATGATTTTGAAGCCATTGGAATCAGCACCGCCGGACAGGTAAATTCCGCAGAAGGATGCATCCGTTATGCAAATGAAAACATTCCCGGATATACCGGGATGAAGGTTCGGGAGATTATGGAGAGAGAGTTCCATGTGCCTGCCGCTGTGGAGAATGATGTTAACGCGGCAGCCATCGGAGAAGGCCAGTTCGGAGCGGGAAGGGCATTTAAAGATTTTCTCTGCATCACCTATGGAACCGGAGTTGGCGGAGCAATTGTCATGAATAAGCAGATCTATACCGGAAACGATGGCTCGGCGGGAGAATTCGGCGGGATTATGATTCATCCTGAGGACAGTGTGTATGGAGAACCTTTCTGCGGATGTTACGAAAAATATGCGTCGACTACAGCGCTGGTGAGGAAGGCCATGGCTTACAACCGGGATCTGGACAATGGGAGAAAGATATTTGCCAGACTGGATGATCCGAAAGTGAGAGACATTGTGAACAGCTGGATCGATGAGATTGTGTATGGACTGATTACCGTTATCCATATTTTCAATCCGGCCTGCATCGTTTTAGGCGGCGGCGTCATGGCACAGCCTTATATTTTAAATGAGGTGAAGCAGAAGGCGGCAGCCAGGATTATGAGCAGCTTCCGCAATGCAGAGCTGTGTCAGGCACAGCTTGGCAACCGTGCCGGCCTGATGGGGGCGGCTTATCTGGCAGGCATTCGATTGGATCAGGAGGCACAGGTGTAATTGTTTTATTAATGAACACAATAAAACAAAAATGTATACAATATTACAAGTGCCTGCAAGGGTTGTTTGTAAATCGGATAAAAAATACATAAATCATAAAAAGGAAAAAATTTTTTTCTATTCAATGTTGACAAAATAAATTTTCGGTAATATAATGAGTTTATCAACAACGAGGGCGTGACGGATGAAGGACCAATGATCCATTACGCCTTTTTATTTCGAAAAAGGAGGAAGTATTGCATGAAATTGAAAAAAATCTTTTCTTTGGGACTGGCAGCAGCAATGACAGCATCTTTACTGGCAGGGTGTGGATCCGGTAACCCGGCGAGTTCGACCACAGCTGCCGCCGCGGGGGGACAGGCAGAGACGACAGCCGCACCGGCAGAGCCGGCAGCAGCAGGGGACTCTGGTGTTCTTTACAGCAACGGCGGTCCTACGGAGTTCTTTGAGACACCGTGGCTGAATCCCGGCACCTATATGTACAACAAGACTCTCTATGCACATCTGATTTTTGCTGATGAGAACCTGGCGCCTGTAAGCGGCGAGGGCGATTTGGCCAAGTCCTATGAGATGTCGGACGACGGAATGACGCTGGCCTTTGAACTGAGAGATAATATTTTCTGGCATGACGGCGAAGCGATTACTGCCGACGATATTCAGTGGAGTATCGAGTATGCACTGAAAACAACGGTATTAAACTCCGTATTCCGTTCCACCTTTGAAGCGTTAAAGGGTGCGGCGGCTTATGAAGACGGAAGTGCCGAACACATCGAAGGAATTGCCGTTGACGGAAATAAGATTACACTGACCTTTGAGAAGGTTGCACCGGACGCACTGCTGACATTTACGCAGTTTGCTCCTCTGCCTAAGAAGTATCTGGCCGATACGGATCCGATTTCCTTACAGCAGGCCAAGTACTTCCAGAGCCCCATCGGTTCCGGCCCATTCATGGTGGATGAGGTTCAGATGAACAACTACACCACGTTAAAGCCGTTTGACAAGTACTACGGCGGAACAGCAAACTTCACCATCCACTTAAATCCGAGTGCAGGCGACAGCGACGCGAACTTCGTAACGAATGCGAAGGCAGGCAAGCTGGATTACGCTTATACGAAGAACATCGCCGATGTCAAGGCACTGGAAGGAACACCGGGACTGACCATCGACACCGTAAACGTACGTTATACCCGTCTTATGTATTTAAACAAGTTTGATAAAAAGGATGGGAAAAAAGCTCCTCTGGCCGATGAGAGAGTGCGCCAGGCCATCGCTTACGCACTGGACATGAAGTCGATCTTAGACGGCGTTTTCGAGGGGGCTGCACTTCCTGCAAACAGCCTGACACCAGACGGAGCAGACAAGGTGGACGGACTGAACAATTACGATTACAATCCGGAAAAAGCAAAGGAACTGTTAAAGGAAGCAAACTGGGATCCGAATACAGAGCTTGATGTCGTTTATTACTATACAGATCAGATGACACAGGATCTTATGGCGATCATTCAGCAGTACCTTGCAGAAGTAGGCATTAAGATGAACGCAAGACTGGTGGAAGGCGATCTGGCCACCATCCTCTGGAAAGCTCCGGAAGATCCGGTTAACGGACCGAGTGCAGTTGACTGGGATATGTGCTATGCAGCCAATGCGGCATTATCCTTACATGAGTACTACGACAGATACCAGACCGGTTATTCCATCAACTCCCATACACCGAGTGATCCGAAGCTGGACGAGCTCATCGCGGCTACCAATTCTTCTGTAGATGCTGAAGTTCAGAGAAAGGCATTCTTCGAATTACAGAAGTATGAGAATGAAACATTATTCGAACTTCCGCTTTACTATCAGCCAATCTTCCTGCTGCAGAGCGATAAGATTGTAAAAGGTGCGAAACTTGGCAACCCGCAGTTTAACTACAACTGGGATATTCAGAACTGGGAAATCAAGTAACATATACATTGAATGGTCACATTCAGGAGGTGCTGTTAAGGGATTGTATGTATCAGGTACAGTCCCTTAACTTTTAAGAAAGGTGATAAAATGGCTAAATACACAATTAAAAAAATTCTTGGTATGATTCCCATGCTGTTGATCATTACGTTTATTATTTACTGGCTTCTGGATTTAACACCGGGCGATCCCGTGTCGTACCTGATGGATCCGGAGGCGCTTGCGAGGCTGACTGCCGAGCAGGTGGCGGCGCTGCGCGCGCAGTATGGACTGGATGATCCGTTTTTTATCCGTTATTTTAAATGGCTGGGCCGCCTGCTGACCGGCGACTTCGGCTACAGTTCTTCCAGCGGAGTGCCTGTAATCCAGATCATGGCGGAACGGCTTCCGGCAACCCTCGAGCTGGCGGTAGCGGCACTTTGTATCTCAACCGTATTAGGAAGTATTCTCGGTGTTCTGGGCGCGGTCTACAAAGGAACCATCGGCGACAACGTTCTGACCGTAGCCGGTATGATCGGCGTTTCTATTCCTCAGTTCTTCTTCGGTGTCTGTGCAATCTTAATTTTCGCATTAAACTTAGGCTGGCTTCCGGTTGGAGGACGAACCGATCCGACCGTGGTCAATTTTGCAGGGCGAATCAAGTATCTCGTGATGCCGGCCCTGGTTCTGGGAATCTCCATGACTGCCGGCGTTATGCGGTATGCCAGAAGCAGCATGCTGGATACCATGAACAAGGATTACATAAAAACGGCCCGGAGCAAGGGGCTCTCTGAATTCCGGGTCAATTTGGTACACGGTTTCCGCGTATCCTTAACACCTGTTATCGTCCTGGTTGGCTTCCGTCTTCCGACTCTGATCGCAGGTTCCGTAGTTATCGAGACCGTATTCCAGTGGCCTGGAATCGGAAGTGCATTCAATACGGCGGTTCGTTCGCAGAACTATAATCTGGTCATGATGCTGGCGCTGTTATTCGTCTTCATGACACTGTTTGCCAGTACGCTGGTGGACATCCTGACTGCCGCTTTAGACCCGCGTATTAAGCTGGAACGATAGGAGGGACGGAAGATGAGTATAAAATCAAAACAGTTGCATTTAAACCGAAAGTTTGACCAGATCCGGCAGATGGAGGAAGCCGGGGAGCTGAAGAACAGGAAATCCGGCAACCGGGCGCTGCGAAAGCTATTGAACAACCGTCTCGCCATTGTGGGAGGCGTGATATTTCTGATAATCCTTCTGGCCTGTATCTTTGCTCCGCTTTTAACCGGCTATTCGCCGAAGGCTGTGGATATGAAATCCATTTTAAAGCCGCCGTCCGGCGAGCACTGGTTTGGAACGGACAAGATCGGCCGGGATGTATTTGCACGTGTCTTATACGGCGGCCGCATGTCCATCGCGATCGGATTCGGAAGCGCCCTGGGCTGTGCGTTCATCGGCGTTCTGCTGGGATGCTACAGCGGCTACCGCGGCGGCTGGTTCGACAGGCTGATGGTCCGTATCTCCGAAGTGTTCATGTCTATTCCGCAGCTGATTCTCGTTATGATGCTGGTAGCAATTATGGGACAGAGCGCGAAAAATATTGTGATTATCTTTATCATCTGCGGCTGGGGCTCCTGTTTCCGAATGGCCAGATCACAGGTTTTATCCATCCGGGAGGAGGAATACGTACAGTCCTTAAAGGTGTTCGGACTCAATCCGTTTATCATTTGTTATAAGCATATACTGCCGAACGCCTTAAGCCCGATTATTGTCAATGTTACACTGAGTACAGCCATGTTTATCCTGGAAGAGGCTTCGTTAAGCTTCTTAGGCCTGGGCGTACCGCTGGAAGTCCCGACCTGGGGCAATATATTGAACGCGGCTCAGGATATGTTTACCCTTCAGAATAACTGGTGGATGTGGCTCCCAACCGGTATTGTGGTTTCCTTATTCGTCATGAGCATCAACTTCATGGGCGACGGCATCAGAGATACCACAGATCCGACACAGCAGGGCTAGGAGGCAGGATATGAGCGATAATGTAGTAATTTCTGTTAAAAATTTAAAGACGTATTTCTATACGAATGAGCGCTGCAACCGGGCGATCAATGGTGTTTCCATGGACATTAAAAGCGGCAAGACACTCTGCATTGTAGGAGAGTCCGGCTGCGGCAAGAGTGTGACGGCTACTTCCATCATGCAGCTGCTTCCCAAGCTTTCCAGGATTGAGGAAGGGGAAATTATCTATCACAGCGGGGATAAGCGGGGAGATATTAAGATCCATGAACTGGAGAGAAATGGAAAAGAAATGAGGGATATTCGCGGAAAGGATATCGCCATGATCTTCCAGGATCCCATGACTGCGCTGAACCCGGTCTATACGATCGGCTGGCAGATTGAAGAGATGATCCGTTCCCACAACAAGAATGTGACGAAGAAGGAGGCCAGGGAAACCGCCTTAAAGCTTCTGACCGACATGGGAATTCCGAATCCCCAGAAGAGAATCGACCAGTACCCTCACGAATTCTCAGGCGGTATGCGGCAGCGCGCCATGATTGCCATGGCCATGAGCTGCAATCCGAAGGTTCTGATTGCCGACGAGCCTACCACAGCTCTCGACGTGACCATTCAGGCTCAGATTTTCGAGCTGATGGATCACTTAAAGAAGAACTACAACACGGCGATTATGCTGATTACCCATGATATGGGCGTGGTCTGTGAACTGGCCGACGATGTGGCCGTCATGTATATGGGCAACATCATTGAAAGCGGCTCTGCGGAGGAAGTGCTGGATCATCCGACCCATCCGTATACGAGGGCGTTATTAAAATCCATCCCGGTTCTGGGAAGAGGCGCGGCTCAGGACATCAACCCGATCAAGGGTTCCACGCCGGATCCATACAACAGGCCGGCCGGATGCCAGTTCGCGCCGCGGTGCGACTACGCCTGTCCGGAATGCGATAAATGCATGCCGGAGGAGGTACAGCTTGGCGGAACTCACATGGTACGATGCGCACGGTATCAGGAGGTGACAAACGATGGCAGATAAGAGTAAAGAAAAGAATAAAGAAGCGCTGCTTACAATTAAAGGATTAAAAACGTATTTTCCCGTGAAAGGCGGCTTTATGGGAAAGACCCAGAACTACGTCCAGGCCGTTAATGACATAGACTTAACGATTTACAAAGGGGAGACCTTGGGCCTGGTGGGCGAGTCCGGATGCGGAAAGACGACGCTGGGAAAAACAATCCTTCAGCTCTACAAGCCGACGGAGGGGGAGATGATCTATGAATTTGAGAATGGCCCCCGCAATCTGGAGAAGTTAACCAGTGCAGAGATGGATGAGGCCAGAAAAAAGATTCAGATTGTATTTCAGGATCCCCAGTCCTCATTAAATCCCTCCTTCACAATCTATCAGTCCCTGTCCGATCCTCTGAAGAAATTCGGAGTCAGGACGAAAGAGGAGAGACGAAAGATCATCGGCGATCTTCTGGAGGCTGTAAATATGAGACGGGAATATATGGACCGCTTTCCTCATGAATTTTCAGGCGGACAGAGACAGCGAATCGGAATCGCCAGGGCACTGTGCATCAATCCGGAGCTGGTAATCTGCGACGAGGCGGTCAGTGCGCTGGATGTGTCGATCCAGGCTCAGGTATTAAACCTGTTAAAGAAACTGAAGGAAGAGCGTAATCTGACCTATATCTTTATCACGCATGATTTGAGCGTGGTGGAGTATATCAGCGACAGAATTGCAGTGATGTATCTCGGAAGAATTGTAGAGCTGGCCGATGCGGATGAACTGTACCGCAATACGATCCATCCCTATACCCAGGCTCTTCTGTCTGCGATTCCGGTAGCGGATATCCATCATAAGAAAAAGAGGATAATTCTGGAGGGGGATGTACCTTCTCCGATGAATCCGCCATCGGGCTGCCATTTCCATGGAAGGTGCAGCCAGTGCCGGGAAATCTGTAAGAACCAGAGACCGGAACTTAAGAAGTATGAGATTGACGGGCGTGAGCATTACGTCGCCTGCCATTTTGCAGAGGAAAATATGAAACATGCGGCTGAAAAACGAAATAACATGTGATGTGCTTGTCATGGGGGCCGGGATCGCGGGCATTATGGCTGCGATCTCAGCCGCCGAAGCGGGGGCGGATGTCTGTATTGTAAGCGGTACATGCATCTGCTCCGGTTCCAGCTTTTATCCGGGGACATGGGGGCTGGGGCTTGTCGGGCCCGAGAGTGAAGCGGACGAAGAAGACTTGGAATCCGTGATTTTAAAAGTCGGTGAAGGCATGGCGGATCCGGAGCTGGTCTCTGTCCTGGTCAGCCATATCCACAGGGGCACAGAGCGGTTAAAAGCATTTGGAATCCAGCTGAAGGAAGCTGAACAGAAGGGGGAGAAAGAATTCATCCCCTGTTTTGATTATAAAAACAGAGACTGGCACGGGATCGTGAAAGACAGTGCACGGAAGGTTTTCCAGGCGCGTTTGGAGGAACTGGGAGTCAGAAGCTTTCCGGGTACCCGGATTTTGCAGTTTATTATGACGGAAGGCCGGGTGACCGGCGCGGTGGCGATTGCGGAAAAGAAGGGTCTTACCGCGTTCTCCTGTAAAAGTCTGGTGGTGGCTTCCGGAGGTCTGGGAGGACTGTTTCAGTACCGGCTGAATACGGATGACGTGACCGGCCTCGGTCAGTATCTGGCCCTCCGGTCCGGGGCAAAGCTGGTAAATATCGAATTTATGCAGATGATGCCAGGATATCTGTCGCCGGCGCCGAAGACGATCTACAATGAAAAGGTATTCAAGTACAGTAATTTCTGCCGTCAGGATACGGGGCGGTCTGTCTTTGAGGACTGGCGGAAAGAAGACTTAGAAGAGCGGATGAACGTCCGCTCCACCCATGGTCCCTTTACGTCCAGACTTTCATCTGCACCGGTAGACATCAGACTGTTCACGGAATTTTTAAGGAATCCAAAGGGCGTTACGGTGACATACCAGGATTCTTTAAAGCAGAATCAGCCGGAATTTGTCAGAACCTATTTTAAATGGCTGAAAGAGGAGAAGCATTTGACGATCGACGATCCCATTCAGCTGGGGATATTTGCCCACGCTTCCAACGGAGGAATTAAGATCGGACCAGATGGAAGCACAGGGGTTCCCGGTCTGTATGCCTGCGGGGAGGCGACGGGCGGAATGCATGGTGCGGATCGGCTGGGCGGTTTATCGACAGCCAATGGCCTGGTGTTCGGAGAGATTGCGGGAAAATCCGCAGCTGCCTTCAGCGGCATCAGCAGACCGGGGCCGGAATGGTCAGACGTATCGCTTTCGGTTATACCGGATGCCGGTACCTGTCTGAAGCAGATTCAGGAAATGAATTTCGAGTGCGCCATGGTGATTCGCAATGGTGCGCGGGCAGAACTTGCCTTAAATAAGCTGGAACGGCTGAAAGTATTTTGCAGGCGTGAAGCAAAGGAATTCAGGGAAGGGGACGATGTGGCGGGACTTGATGCGTCCTGTCGCCTGACGGCGGCTCTGTATCTGTCGGAGTGCCTGATGAAAGCTGTTCTGCTGCGAAAGGAAAGCCGTGGTTCGCATTACCGCTGGGATTACCCGGAGAAAAAAGAAAAATTTTCCAAACGGATTTTATCAGTATGGGATGATGGGGTGAAAACCAGCTGGGAATAATTTGTCAGTTAAAAAGAAAATTTAAAATTATATAATAAAAAAACTTTTTTTTATTAATTGACAAACGACTGTTCTCTGGTATATGCTATTAGCAGAGGCGGCGTAGGCGCGACGGAAACGGCATGATGCGGTGCCGTTTCCGCCGCGCTTTTTTGTAATAGCAATCCGTTTTTATTACACAAAGATTATGGCAGTCCATGCGGTAAATACGACTGACTATACTCATGCCGGTGGAAACATAAAGGGGGATCAAACATGCAGGGAGACTTTTTAACAAAAATCAGGGCAGAGTACAACCAATTTACAAAAGCAGAGAAAAAGGTAGCCGATTATATTCTGCAGAATCCGAGAGAGGTGCTGTTTATGTCAATCACGGATCTGGCAGAGGTATGTGAGGTTGGCGATACGAGTGTATTCCGCTTTTGCAAGACAATGAATTTGAAAGGATATCAGGAGTTTAAGATGATGCTGTCCTTAAGCCTTCACGATGGAAAGCCGGGGCTTGGGCAGCTGGATGGTGACATCAGCCAGGAGGACAGCTTCCCGGAGATGGCTCAAAAGGTGCTGAACACGAATGTAAACGCGCTGAAAGAGACATTTTCGCTTCTGAACGAGGACAACTTTGATAAGGTAATCAGATATCTTCATAATGCGGAACGGATCTGTTTCTATGGAGTGGGCGCCAGTATGCTTACGGCCATGAAGGCGGCCAACAAGTTTCTGCGCATTGAACCGAAGGTGTACTGTGTTCAGGATTCTCATATGCAGGCCATGGTGGCATCCATGATGAAAGAGAATGAGGTGGCGGTGGTATTTTCCTATTCCGGAGCCACAAAGGATACGATCCATGTGGCGGAACTGGCCAGGCGTGCAGGCGCGACGGTAATCTGCGTGACCAGATTCGTCAAATCGCCTCTGACTTCTTTTTCTGATGTCACGCTGCTGTGCGGGGCCAACGAGGGACCCCTTCAGGGAGGTTCCACCTCGGCGGAGATCAGCCAGCTGTTTTTGATTGATCTAATGTATACAGAATACTACAGGCGATACTTCGAAAAATGCAGTAAAAATAACGAAAAGACTTCTTCTTCGGTCATTGAAAAACTCTACTAACTAAAGATTATTCCTAAAAAAAATAAAAAAAGAAAAATTTTTTTATTTCAGATTGACAAAAAGAAAATTCCGATATATAATAAATTCATAAACGAGAAAGGCGCGAAATTGATAAAAGTATACAGATTGACCAAATGCCTTTGGCGTTAATTTGACTTATTATAAGGAGGAGTAGTAATGAAGAAAATTTTATCTCTTGGTTTGGCAACGGCTATGGTAGTTGGTACTCTGGCAGGATGCGGCGGGAATAAACCGGCAGAGACAGCGGCAGCTCCAGAGACGACGACAGCGGCGGCAACAGATGCAGCTAAGGCGCCGGAGACAACTGCAGAGGGTGAAACCACGAATATCGTATGGTGGGCATTCCCGACATTTGGCGTGGATACCGGATATGAGCAGGAAGTCGTTGACGCATTTACTGCAAAGAATCCTGACATTAACGTCAAGGTAGAGTATATCGACTTTACATCCGGCCCGGATAAGCTGACGGCAGCTCTGACTTCCGGTACAGCACCTGATATTCTTTTCGATGCGCCAGGCCGTATCATCGAGTTTGGAGAAGCCGGCTATCTGGTTCCTCTGGATGACATGTTAGATGAACTGAAGAGTGATTTAACCAGCCAGTCTCTGGTTGAGACCTGCGTAGGTGCAGACGGAACTGCCTGGATGTATCCGATTTCTTCCTCTCCATTCTATATGGGGCTGAACAAAGAGGCTCTGGAAAAGGCGGATGCGCTCCAGTATGTAAACCTGGAAGGCGACCGTACATGGACGACCGAGAATTTCGTAAAGATGTGTGAAGCGCTTCGTGATGCAGCTCCCACACAGGTTCCGGGTATTGTATACTGCGGAGGACAGGGCGGCGATCAGGGTACCCGTGCTCTGGTAAATAATTTATACGGAGCCTCCATTGTTGGCGATGACGGCAAGTGGAATATCAGCGAAAACGGTGTAAAGGCCCTCACTCTGTTAAAGAGCATGTATGACAGCAAGGCTCTCGACGCAGGCTTTGATATGGCAGCGGCTGACGAACTTCAGAAGTTCCAGCAGGAGACTGCAGCGATGACATTCTGCTTTGGTACTTCCAGTGAGATTACCTATGCATCGGATGACTTTACGCAGCTTTCCGTTCCGTTCCCGTCTGAGAACGGCAAACCTTCCTTAGAGTATCTGGTAAACGGTTTTGCTATCTTTGATAATAAAGATGAGGCTCGCGCTGAGGCATCGAAAAAATTTGTGAAATTTATCTGTGATGATCCTGAATGGGGTCCGAAGAGTGTTGTTAAGACCAATGCATTCCCGGTACGTACTTCCTTCGGCGATCTGTATCCTGGAGATGAGCATAAAGCAATGCTGGCTTCCTGGAGCCAGTACTATGGCCCATATTACAACACACGTGCAGGATTTGCAGCAATGCGTCCGCTGTGGTTCAACATGCTTCAGCAGGTATTCAACGGTACTGATCCGCAGGCTGCTGCTGACGAGTTCAATACGAGTGCAAACAGCAATTAATAAATAACTGATTATGAACGGCAACATATACATGGCTTCCTTCTTCTGCAGAGCGCAGAGGGAGGAAGCCAATCTTTAGGGAGGAAGTGTAAACACATGGCAAATACAACTGTTTCCACACAAAAACCCGGGCATTCAAAAAAGAAAAAAGAAAAGATGCCTGCACGCAGCAAAGTGCTCCAGCGAAGAGAGACGTTCGTTTCTTACATGTTTCTGCTGCCGGCGCTGATCTTCTTTGTAGGGTTCGTTATTTTTCCGATGGCGTCGGGCGTGATCACCAGTTTTACCAATGCCAGTTTTCAGGATCCTAAGGGGACTGCCGTAGGATTTGCCAACTATATCCGGCTTTTTCAGGATAAGATTTTCTTAAAATCGGCGGTTAATACCGTGATTATCGTGGTCGTATCGGTTCCTGTCGTAACCGCATTCTCTCTGTGGGTTGGAACAGCCATTTATAAGATGCGCTCCGGTATCCGCTCCTTCTTCCGCTGTGTTTTCTATCTGCCGGTTGTTACCGGTTCCGTAGCGGTTGTTGTTGTATGGAAATGGATGTTTGATAAGTATGACGGCCTTTTTAACTATATCATCAGGAGCTTTGGCGGGCAGCCGCTTCCATGGACCTCCGGTGAGTCCATGGCCCTCTGGTGTATTATTCTGATTCTGTTTACGACCTCCATCGGCCAGCCAATCGTTCTTTACGTGGCGGCGTTAGGCAATGTGGACGCCTCCATGGAGGAAGCCGCCAAGGTGGATGGAGCCAATAATTTCCAGGTGTTCTGGAACATCAAGTGGCCGTCTATCATGCCGACGACGCTGTATGTGGCGGTAATTACCACCATCAACAGTTTCCAGTGTTTCGCGCTGATCCAGCTTCTGACCTCCGGCGGCCCGAATTACAGCACCAGTACGGTAATGTACCTGCTGTATGAGATTGCATTTAAGACCACCAAGGAGTTTGGATATGCCAATGCCATGGGTGTGGTTCTGGCGATTGTAATTGCTCTGTTCAGTGCCCTGCAGTTTAAGGTCATGAACGGCGGCACATCGGAATAGGAGGAGCGAAAGATATGGAAAATAAAAAGAAAACAATCAGTCCGTATTATATTGTTTCACTCATCCTGCTGGCAGTCCTCGCAGTTTTCTTCCTCTTTCCGCTGTACTGGATTATTACCGGTTCCGTAAAAGAGAAAAGCGATATTATTATCAAGTCCGGCGAAATGGTAAAGTGGTTCCCCACAACAATTACATGGGATAACTATAACCGGCTCTTCAAGAGTGGAACGAAACTGTTCGGCATTGGTATGCCGATGGCAATTCGATGGCTGTTTAACAGCGTGTTTATCTCCGTTGTGGCGATGGGGCTTACCTGTATCACCTCTTCTCTGGCGGGATATGCACTGGCAAAGAAACGTTTCTGGGGTAAGAGTGTGATCTTCGGACTGTTCGTATGCGCTATGGCGCTTCCGAAACAGGTTATTCTGATTCCTTTGATGAGACAGATGTCCGCGATGGGATTTTTAAAATCCGTATGGGGTTCCATGTTTGCGGTAATCTTCCCGGTAGTAGGCTGGCCGTTCGGCGTATTTATGATGAAGCAGTTCTCTGAGAATATTCCGACGTCCCTTCTGGAGGCATGCCGGATTGACGGAGCGGGAGAACTGACCACCTTCGTGAATGTGGCATTTCCAATCATCAAACCGGGATTTGGTGCGCTGGCTATCTTTACATTCATTAACTCCTGGAATGAATATCCGCTGCAGCTGGTTATGCTGACTCAGAATGAATCAAAGACGATTGCTTTAGGTATTGCCAGTAAGCTGAGTGAGATGTCCAACGACTTTGGACTGATCATGGCCGGTGCGGCCCTGGCATCCGTCCCGATCATCATAGTATTCCTCTGTTTCCAGAGATACTTTACGCAGGGAATTACGATGGGTGCGGTAAAGGGTTAAGAGCACGAAAACGGAAGGCTGCGCATCTCCATATAATACATATAATATAGGAAGAGACTGACTGGAATGAATCCGTCCGCCTCTTCTTTTTTTGAGAGTAGTTACAGTGTACCTCGTGTCCGCAGCCCCAACAGCCCGCTCTGGCTCCTGCGGATTTGACTAAATGTATTGCCTGTTCTTTTCCTGATGTGATAGAATAAAATAGATATCAGAATGAGAGGGGAGGTGCCGTGACCATGGCAGAAAAAACATTCAGAAACAAAATATACTGGTTTACCTTCCTGTTCAGTGTGCTGGTTATCTGGGTGCACTCCTATAATGCCGTGCTGTTTCTGGGAAATACCAAATCGGCGGCTTCCCTGGTGCGTCTTGAACGTTTTTTTGGAGACAGAATCGCCCAGATCGCCGTTCCCGGCTTTTTTATGATCTCCTCCTACCTCTTTTTCCGCGGATACAGACCGGAGATCTTAATGCGAAAGTGGAACTCCCGGATCAGGAGCGTTCTGGTTCCGTATATCGTGTGGAACAGTCTGTATTATTTTGGCTATGTGATCGGAAGCAGACTTCCTTATATTTCTGATGTGATCGGGAAGGGGAAGATTCCGTTCGGCCTTCCGGAAACGGTTGATGCAATTCTGAATTATACCTATAATTATGTATTCTGGTATCTGTACCAGCTGATTCTTCTCATTCTTCTTGCTCCCCTTATTTACCTGGCGGTAAAACGGGTTTGGCCCGGAATCGCGTTTCTGGCAGTTTTGCTGGCTGGCGTCTACCTGGGAATTGATCTGCCGCTGCTGAACCTGGACGCACTGTTTTACTATTCCTTCGCTGCCTTTGCAGCCGTGCACGGAAAAGCGGTGGTGGAAGGCGTCTGGACGCGGAAGCGTCTGCTTGCAGGAATCGCGCTCATGATTGCCGGCTGCATCTCCCTGGGAACGGATCTGCCCGGCAGCAGTCTGGGAGAGGCGGCATCTGTCACCGTGGTTTACCGGCTTCTGGTTCCGGTGGGCTTATGGCTCACGGTTCCGGAGGAGCGCCTTTTCGAGGCCAGGGATTTTATGAAGAATAATTTCTTTTTGTATGCGGTTCACTTTGCACTCGTACGGCTGATCAACAAAACGGGAGCATTGCTGCTCCCGCCTGTACCGGTTCTTGCATTTCTTCTGTTCTTTTTTATGCCGCTGTTTGCAGTTGTGTTAAGCTGGCTGGCCGGCGGCCTGATCCGGCGTTTGATGCCTGCCGTGTGGAGACTGTTAAACGGGGGTCGATGACCAGCGGCCTGAGGCACCGCATGGAAGTACGAGGCCCGTCCGGGTAACCGGAAGACCGACCTCCTCCGACCGGACGAAACCGCCGTGTTTCTTTCCCACTTCGATGGAAAGCATGTAGGTTAAGACGGCGGGGGCCAGGCCCGTGGTATAGGAGTTGATAAGATAGAAGAGCGGATCATCCGAGAGAAGCTGGGCACAGAGCTTTACCAGCGGATGAATGGATTCTTCGATCTTCCAGATCTCTCCCTTGGGGCCGCGGCCATAGGAGGGAGGATCCATGATGATTCCGTCATAATGATTCCCGCGCCGGATTTCCCGTTCCACGAACTTGACGCAGTCGTCTACGATCCAGCGGATCGGAGCCGATTCAAGACCTGAGGAACGGGCGTTTTCCTTCGCCCATCCCACCATGCCCTTAGAGGCGTCCACGTGAGTGACCGATGCTCCGGCAGCGGCAGCGGCTAACGTTGCTCCTCCGGTGTAGGCAAACAGATTTAAGACCTTGACCGGGCGTCCGGCCTCTCTGATTTTAGTGCCGAACCAGTCCCAGTTGGCCGCCTGTTCCGGAAACAGTCCGGTATGCTTAAAACTGAAGGGCTTCAGCTGAAATGTGAGCTCTCTGTATTGAATACTCCACTGCTGAGGCAGATCGAAGAATTCCCATTCTCCGCCGCCCTTTGCGCTGCGGTGGTAATGTCCGTTTCTATGCTTCCAGCCTTTCTCTGTCTTCGGGGTGGACCAGATTACCTGAGGGTCCGGGCGAACCAGTGTGTAGTTCCCCCACCGCTCCAGTTTTTCTCCTTCTGAACAGTCTATTACTTCATAATCCTTCCAACCGTCTGCAATCCACATGCCGTTTATCCCTGACCTTTCTGTATTCACCGTAAATTCATTTCATGATTCTATGATTATACTGGATAAGGCGAAAAGCGTCAAGGGAAGCGGGGACTGAACTGCAGACGATACAGTTGCATTGTTACGAAACTGTATATGATCCGTAATCTGCGTAAAAATTGTAATAGAAATGAAAGATAATAATAGTTGAATAATTTCAGATAAATTGCTACAATGAATAGTGTAAAAAGGAGAATCCTGTAAGGAGTGACAATATGAAGAGAAAAGGTTTCGTTGTACTGGCGGTTGCTGCAGTACTGGCATTAGGAACTGCCACCATGAGCGCATGGGCAGCGGAGGGATGGGCGCAGTCTGGAAATACATGGGTTTACTATGATTCCAACGGATATAAAGTGACCAATGTGTGGAAAAAAGGCGCGGACAACTTATGGAGATATTTGAACGGCAATGGCGAGATGGCCGTGAATACATGGCTAGATAATACTTATTATATGGATTCTAACGGGATTCTGGTAACGGATAAGTGGATGAAGTTTCAGGAGACCGGCAGCTCCGAGTATAAGTGGTATTACTTCGGAAGCAGCGGAAAAGCGATTATGGATAACTGGTCCAAGATTAATAATAAATGGTATTATTTTGATTCTAACGGTGAGATGCAGACTGGCTGGGTTCTGGACAACATGTATTACTGCGGTACGGACGGAGCCATGAGGACAGGCTGGCAGAAGCTGTTTCCGCCGGACAGCGATTACGATCCGGACCGCATGTCTCCCGGAGATGAGGGCGACGACGGCAAGCACTGGTACTATTTCAGTGACAGCGGCAAGAAGTATATGCCGAAGGATACCAGCGGAGACTATGGTACCTATAAGATTGACGGTGTAGCGTACTGCTTCGATTCTGACGGAGCCCTTCAGACGGGCTGGAAGAATGTCGGAGTGGACAATGCGGATTACGATATCCAGAATTACAAGTATTACGATTCCAGCGGGAAGCTAAGAACCGGATGGTATTCGGTAGAACCGCCGGAGGATTTAACGGGATATGAAGATGAGGTGGAATGGTTCTATTTCTCTACCAACGGAACGCCAAAGGCGGGGCCGAAGGAAGGGGAGGCCACGACACAGAATTTAACCAAGATTAACGGAAAGACGTATCTGTTTAACGACAAGGGGAATCCGGTCTACGGCCTTCAGAAGGTCAGGATTGGAAGCAGCACGGAGTATACCGCTTACTATTTCGGTGACAAGAAGACGAGTACCATGCAGAAGGGGAAGATCAAGGTCAGCGAGGGAGACGGCGGTGAAGAGACGTATTACTTCAGCGACAGCGGCCGTGGCTATACCGGAGTAAAGGACGGGTATCTCTATTATATGGGCAGACTGCAGAGAGCGGAGGACGGTGTCAGATATGAGCCGATTACGATTCCGGCTGGAAACAGCTACACGACCTATGTAGTAAACTCCTCGGGCAAAGTCGCCAAGAACACGACGGTTAAGAATGCGGATGGGGTGAAGTACAAGACGAGCAGCAGCGGTTCCCTTTTAAAGGTGGATGACGAGAATGCCTCCGGAAGCTATCGTGAGCCGACCGAACCGGTTTGGAAAGAATAAGAATCCGTGTAAGAGAGATTCAGAAGGAATATCATAGACATGACAGGAATGCAGGATTGGAGCAGAAAAGACGGCTCTGATCCTGTTTTTTGTCTGGCTGATCCGGCTTATCTGTCCTTCGCCGGTCCGGCACTGCAGCTGGCTGCGTTTCCCGGACCGAGACATGGACAGGTGGGATGCACCAGTTCTTTACAGTCATTATTAATAAGAAGAAACTAAGAAGAAACAGCGAAATATGCCACGAAAACAGCGGATTTGCAGCGGATGGGAAAAAATCAAAAAAAATTATAAAATAAAGAAAAAAATGCTTGCAATGTAAAAAAAAGTGTGCTATTCTGTAAAGGCTGTGGCATGATAGCTGTGAAGCGTGAGGTTGCTGTCTGAATTCACCGAACGAAAGTGAGGGAAGCAAAGGCAGGTTTTCCGTGGAGCGAATGTCAAGTTAGGAAACTGGCGACAAGTCACTGTACAATTAAAGAATTCTGTTTCGAAAAAACGGAAAGTCAGTGTGGGGTCCTGGAGGACACACACGGGAACGTGTACAGTCACCGCTTGTCGTACTTCTATTAAGTGCGAAAAGGAGGCGACTTTTTTTATGGCAAGTCAAGTAATGAGAATCACATTAAAGGCGTACGATCATCAGTTAGTTGATCAGTCTGCAAGCAAAATCATCGACACTGTGAAAAAAACAGGATCACAGGTGAGCGGACCGGTGCCGTTACCAACGAAGAAGGAAGTGGTAACCATCTTACGTGCAGTTCACAAGTACAAAGATTCCAGAGAGCAGTTCGAGCAGAGAACGCACAAGAGACTCATCGATATCATTACACCAAGTCAGAAGACTGTGGACGCATTATCCAGACTGGAAATGCCGGCCGGTGTATACATTGATATCAAGATGAAGAACAAATAAGCATTCTTCATCACATCAATTAAGGTAATATCCTGAAGGGTTTAGATATAGAAGCAACACACCATTCCGCCGAACCTCGGTGAGGGGAACTCTCCAGTTCCTCCAAAGGAATCAACATCTCCCGAAAAGCCCGCTGTGTAAGTACCAGAGGGAGCTTCAGACGGAGTCATAGTGTTCCACTTATATTGGACTGTTCTAGGATGATTGCAGAAGGGATTTATAATCCCGGCAATCCGCTGTAGAATTAACAAACAGGAGGTAAAAACATGAAGAAGGGTATATTAGCTACCAAAGTCGGAATGACACAGATCTTCAATGAGGACGGAGTATTAACTCCGGTAACAGTTCTTTTAGCCGGCCCGTGTGTAGTAACACAGGTTAAGACAGCTGAGAACGACGGTTACGATGCAGTACAGGTTGGTTTTGTTGACAAGAGAGCAAAACTTGTGAGCAAGCCAGTGAAAGGCCACTTTGATAAGGCCGGTGTATCTTACAAGAGATACGTAAGAGAGTTCAAGTTCGAGAATGCTTCCGAGTATTCCGTAAAGGACGAAATTAAGGCAGACATCTTCGCTGCAGGCGATAAGATTGATGCAACCGCAATCTCCAAAGGTAAAGGTTTCCAGGGTGCTATTAAGAGACACGGACAGTCCAGAGGACCTATGGCTCACGGTTCCAAGTTCCATCGTCATGCAGGTTCCAACGGTTCCTGTTCTGACCCGAGCAAGGTATTCAAGGGCAAAAAGATGCCTGGACAGATGGGTAACAAGCGTGTAACAATCCAGAATCTTGAGATCGTTAAGGTCGATGCAGAGAACAACTTAATTCTGGTTAAGGGCGCTGTACCAGGACCGAAGAAGTCCTTAGTAACAATCAAGGAAACAGTAAAAGCAGCAGTTTAATGCTTTTATAAGAAAGGAGGAACACACAGATGGCAAACGTATCTGTTTACAATATGGAAGGTAATGAAGTTGGCACATTAGAGTTAAACGATGCTGTGTTTGGTGTGAATGTAAATGAGCATCTTGTACACTTAGCAGTTGTCAGCCAGCTTGCGAATAAGCGCCAGGGCACACAGAAAGCGAAAACTCGCGCTGAAGTATCCGGCGGTGGAAGAAAACCGTGGAAGCAGAAAGGAACCGGTCATGCAAGACAGGGTTCAACAAGATCTCCACAGTGGACAGGCGGCGGAGTTGTATTTGCTCCAACACCAAGAGACTACACGATCAAACTGAACAAGAAGGAAAGAAAGCTTGCGCTTAAATCCGCTCTTACAAGCAGAGTGAACGAGAATAAGTTCATCGTTGTTGACGAGTTAAAGTTTGACGAAATCAAGACAAAGAAGTTCCAGAACGTTTTAAATAACTTAAAGGTATCCAAAGCACTTGTAGTTGTTGGCGATGACAGCACAAATGCAGTGAAGTCCGCAAGAAACATTCCGGCTGTTAAGACTGCTTTTGTTAACACGATCAATGTATACGATATCTTAAAGTATAACACAGTTGTTGCTACCAAGACTGCTGTTGCAGCAATCGAGGAGGTGTACGCATAATGGCAGATATTAAATATTTTGACGTAATCCAGAAGCCGATCGTTACTGAGAAGAGCATGAACGCTATGGCGTCCAAGAAGTATACATTCATTGTTCATCCGGAAGCAAACAAGGCTATGATCAAAGAAGCTGTTGAGAAGATGTTCCCGGGAACCAAGGTTGCCAGCGTGAACACCATGAACTTAGAAGGAAAGACCAAGAGAAGAGGAATGACCTTCGGCAAGACAGCAAAGACGAAGAAAGCGATCGTTCAGCTCACCGCTGACAGCAAAGATATCGAAATCTTCGAAGGACTGTAAGCAGCCCTTCATCTATGTGATGAACACTATATCACGATAAAATGAAACGCCTGGAGGCGTTGAAGCACTTGCGGGCCCGTGAGGCTCATGTATAGGTGCTTTTGTTAGAAAGGAGAGTTACAACATGGGAATCAAAAAGTATAACCCATATACCCCTTCCAGAAGACATATGACTGGTTCTGATTTCAGCGAGATTACAAAGAAGACTCCTGAAAAGTCCTTAATCAGCGCTACCATGAACAAGCAGGCTGGTCGTAATAATCAGGGTAAAATCACTGTTAGACATCGCGGAGGCGGTGCTAAGAGAAAATATAGAATCATCGATTTCAAGAGAAACTCCAAAGATGGCATTCCGGCAACCGTTATCGGTATCGAATACGATCCGAACAGAACTGCCAACATCGCTTTAATCTGCTACGCAGACGGTACCAAGTCTTATATCCTTGCTCCGGCTGGTTTAACAGACGGTATGAAGATCATGAGCGGTGAGAATGCAGAGGCCAGAATTGGTAACTGCTTACCATTAGGCCAGATCCCGGTTGGTACACAGGTACACAACATCGAACTTTATCCGGGCAAGGGCGGTCAGCTGGTTCGTTCCGCTGGAAACTCTGCTCAGTTAATGGCAAAAGAAGGCAAATATGCAACCTTAAGATTACCTTCAGGTGAGATGAGAATGGTTCCGATAGGCTGCAGAGCTACCATCGGCGTTGTAGGTAATGGAGATCACTCCCTTATCAACATCGGTAAAGCTGGTAGAAAACGTCATATGGGTATCAGACCTACTGTACGCGGTTCCGTTATGAACCCGAACGACCATCCGCACGGTGGTGGTGAAGGAAAGACCGGTATCGGTCGCCCGGGTCCATGTACACCATGGGGCAAACCTGCTCTTGGCTTAAAGACCAGAAAGAAAAACAAGCAGTCTAACAAGTTAATCGTTAGAAGAAGAGATGGAAAGACCATTAAATAATTGAAGGAGGTTAGAACCTATGGCTCGCTCACTGAAAAAAGGACCATTCGCGGATGCGTCTTTACTGAAAAAAATTGATGCTATGAACACAGCAGGACAGCATCAGGTAATTAAGACCTGGTCCCGTCGTTCTACCATCTTCCCACAGATGGTTGGACATACAATTGCAGTTCATGATGGAAGAAAGCACGTTCCGGTATATGTTACAGAAGATATGGTTGGACATAAACTCGGTGAATTCGTTGCAACCAGAACCTACAGAGGTCATGGCAAGGACGAGAAGAAATCCGGACGTAAGTAATAGATTGATTAATTGAAAGGAGGCTTCACCAATGGCTAAGGGACATAGAACCCAAATTAAGAGAGAAAGAAATGCTCAGAAGGACACGAGACCGTCAGCAAAGTTATCTTATGCCAGAGTTTCTGTTCAGAAGGCATGCTTCGTATTAGACGCCATCAGAGGCAAAGACGCACAGACAGCACTTGGTATTGTAACCTACAATCCCAGATATGCTTCTACTTTAATAGAAAAGTTATTAAAATCAGCGATCGCAAATGCTGAGAATAACAACGGTATGGATCCGTCCAAACTTTACGTAGAGGAATGCTACGCAAACAAAGGACCGACAATGAAGAGAGTAAAACCGAGGGCACAGGGCCGCGCTTATAGAATCGAGAAGAGAATGAGCCACATCACCATCGTGCTTAATGAAAGATAAGGAGGCAAATAATGGGACAGAAAGTTAATCCACACGGCTTAAGAGTCGGTGTTATTAAAGACTGGGATTCCAAGTGGTATGCAGAAGCTGACTTTGCAGACAATTTAGTTGAAGACTACAAGCTCAGAACATACTTGAAGAAGAGATTATACAGTGCCGGCGTATCTGATATCGAGATCGAAAGAGCGTCTGACCGTGTTAAAATTATTATCCACACTGCAAAACCGGGCGTAGTCATCGGTAAGGGTGGTTCTGAAATTGAGAAGTTAAAAGCAGAAGTTCAGAAGATGACAGATAAGAAATTATTTGTTGATATCAAAGAAATCAAGAGACCTGACAAAGACGCTCAGTTAGTAGCTGAATCCATCGCACAGCAGTTAGAGAACCGTGTTTCCTTCCGTCGTGCCATGAAGTCCACCATGGGCCGTTCCATGAAGGCTGGCGTTAAGGGTATCAAGACTGCAGTTGCAGGACGTCTTGGCGGCGCTGATATGGCTCGTACAGAGTTCTACAGCGAGGGAACAATTCCGTTACAGACATTACGAGCAGATATTGACTATGGTTTCGCTGAAGCAGATACAACCTACGGCAAAGTTGGCGTTAAGGTATGGATCTACAAAGGCGAGATACTTCCAACTAAAGGAAATAGGGAAGGGAGCGATAAATAATGTTAATGCCTAAGAGAGTTAAACGTCGTAAACAGTTCCGTGGTTCCATGGCTGGTAAGGCTTTAAGAGGCAACACAATCAGCAATGGTGAATACGGTTTAGTCGCTTTAGAGCCATGTTGGATCAAATCAAACCAGATCGAGGCAGCCCGTGTTGCCATGACCCGTTATATCAAGCGTGGCGGTAAAGTCTGGATTAAGATTTTCCCGGATAAACCTGTAACAGCAAAGCCAGCAGAAACCCGTATGGGTTCCGGTAAGGGCGCTCTGGAATACTGGGTAGCAGTAGTGAAACCAGGCCGTGTATTATTTGAAATCGCTGGAGTACCTGAAGAAACAGCTCGTGAAGCTTTACGTCTTGCTATGCACAAGTTACCATGCAGATGTAAGATTGCTGCTAAAGCGGATTTAGAAGGCGGTGATAACAGTGAAAATTAATAAATATGTAGAAGAATTAAAGGCAAAATCAGTCACAGAACTGAACGAAGAATTAGTAGCTGCGAAGAAGGAACTCTTTAACTTAAGATTCCAGAACGCAACGAATCAGTTGGATAACACCAGCAGAATCAAAGAAGTTCGTAAGAACATTGCCAGAATCCAGACTGTTATGACAGAGAAGGCTAAACTGGCTTAAGCAGATATTTTCATCTCAGTATGACACACACGACCGTGTGGAAACTTGTGAGTGATAGAAACACTTTTGAGTGTACTCTGTATCCAGGAAACGGATACAATCATTGAAAGGAGTAACGTAACGTGGAAAGAAATTTAAGAAAAACCCGTACGGGCAAGGTAGTCAGCAATAAGATGGATAAGACCATCGTTGTAGCTATCGTAGACCATGTAAAACATCCTTTATACGGCAAGATCGTAAAGAGAACGTATAAATTAAAAGCTCATGACGAAAACAACGAATGCAACATGGGCGATACAGTAAAAGTAATGGAAACAAGACCGCTGTCCAAGGACAAGAGATGGAGACTTGTTGAGATTATCGAGAAAGCGAAATAAATTATTTCCAGGAAGGAGTAACAGGCATGATTCAGCAGGAGACCAGATTAAAGGTTGCCGACAATACCGGTGCGAAAGAATTACTGTGTATCCGTGTTATGGGCGGCTCTACAAGAAGATATGCTAATATTGGTGATATTATCGTCGCTACCGTTAAGGATGCAACACCAGGCGGTGTTGTAAAGAAAGGTGACGTAGTAAAGGCCGTTGTTGTGCGTACTGTAAAAGGTGCCCGCCGCAAAGACGGTTCTTATATCAAGTTCGATGAGAACGCTGCAGTAATAATCAAAGATGACAAGACTCCGAGAGGAACTCGTATCTTTGGACCGGTTGCAAGAGAATTAAGAGAGAAACAGTTCATGAAGATTGTTTCCTTAGCTCCAGAAGTATTATAGGGAGGTGTCGACTGTGCATAAAATTAAGAGAGATGACCTGGTAAAGGTTATCGCAGGAAAAGATAGAGATAAACAGGGCAAAGTTCTTCATGTAGATACAAAGAACAACAAAGTCCTGGTGGAAGGCTGCAACATGATCACCAAGCATGTAAAGTCGGGCCCTGGCAATCCACAGGGTGGTATTGTTCAGAAGGAAGCTGCGCTTGACATCTCCAACGTAATGCTCGTTGTAGACGGAAAAGCTACCAGAGTCGGCTTCGAAGTAAAAGACGGTAAAAAAGTCCGTGTTGCCAAGGCGACCGGAAAAGCGATTGACTAATTCGGAGAGGAGGAATAAAAATTGGCTAGATTAAAAGAAACATATCAGAACGAAATCGTAGAAGCTATGATTAAGAAATTCGGATATAAGAATATTATGGAAGTGCCGAAGTTAGATAAGATCGTTATCAACATGGGCGTTGGTGAAGCAAAGGAAAATGCCAAGGTTTTAGACTCTGCGGTCAGAGACTTAGAAATCATCTCCGGACAGAAGGCAGTCTTAACAAAGGCTAAAAAATCAATTGCTAACTTCAAGCTCAGAGAAGGCATGCCAATCGGCTGTAAGGTAACATTACGCGGCGAGAGAATGTATGAGTTTGCAGATCGTCTGATCAACCTTGCATTACCTCGTGTACGTGACTTCAGGGGTGTGAATCCTAACGCATTTGACGGCAGAGGAAACTATGCCCTTGGTATCAAAGAGCAGCTTATTTTCCCTGAAATTGAGTACGATAAAGTTGACAAGGTAAGAGGTATGGACATTATTTTCGTTACTACCGCTAAGACCGATGAAGAAGCCCGTGAACTTTTGACATTATTCAATATGCCATTTGCAAAATAACAGGAGGAATATTCCATGGCAAAGACTTCAATGAAGATTAAACAGCAGAGACCTGCAAAGTTCTCCACAAGAGAATACAATCGCTGCAGAATCTGTGGACGTCCACATGCTTATTTAAGAAAATACGGTATCTGCAGAATCTGCTTCCGTGAATTAGCATACAAGGGTCAGATCCCAGGCGTTAAGAAAGCAAGCTGGTAAAATAAGGAAGGAGGCAATTCAAAATGACAATGAGCGATCCAATCGCAGATATGCTTACAAGAATTCGTAATGCAAATACTGCCAAACATGATACAGTAGATGTACCTTCATCCAAGATGAAATTAGCTATTGCTGATATCCTTGTAAAAGAGGGCTACATTAAGAAATATGATCTCGTAGAAGACGGTGCTTTCCAGACCATCAGAATCACCTTAAAGTACGGCAAAGATAAAAATGAAAAAATCATCACAGGAATCAAGAGAATCTCCAAACCTGGTTTACGTGTATACGCAAACAAGGAAGAGTTACCGAAGGTTCTGGGTGGTTTAGGAACAGCTATCATCTCCACAAACCAGGGCGTTGTAACCGATAAGGAAGCACGTGAACTCGGCGTAGGCGGAGAAGTGCTGGCATTTGTTTGGTAATTTAAGAACTGCTGAAAACAGAGAAAGCGCAGACGCTTTTTCCGAAAATTTAAGGAGGTACACGGCATGTCACGTATAGGAAGAATGCCTATCGCGATTCCGGCAGGCGTTACTGTCACAATCGCAGAAAATAATAAAGTGACTGTAAAAGGTCCAAAGGGAACTCTGGAAAGAGTATTACCGGCTGAAATGTCCATCAAAGAAGAAGATGGCCAGATCATCGTTAGCAGACCCAGCGATTTAAAGAAGATGAAATCTTTACACGGTCTGACAAGAACACTGATCAACAACATGATCGTCGGCGTAACCGCTGGTTACGAGAAGAAACTGGAAATCAATGGTGTAGGTTACAGAGCTCAGAAGCAGGGCAAGAAGCTTGTTCTTTCCCTCGGCTATTCTCATCCGGTTGAGATGGAAGATCCGGAAGGTCTGGAGTCCACAATGGAAGGCCAGAACGTCATCATTGTAAAGGGTATCGATAAAGAAAAAGTAGGCCAGTACGCTGCTGAAATCAGAGACAAGAGAAGACCTGAGCCGTATAAGGGCAAAGGTATCAAATATGCTGATGAAGTTATCAGACGTAAAGTTGGTAAGACTGGTAAGAAATAATTTAAGGAGAGTGTAAAAATGGTTAGCAAACAGTCAAGAAGCGAAGTTCGCGTGAAAAAGCACACCAGATTACGTAATCGTTTTGCAGGCACTGCAGAAAGACCGCGTTTAGCTGTGTTCAGAAGTAATAATCATATGTATGCTCAAATTATTGACGATACAGTTGGTAAAACTTTAGTCTCAGCTTCTACAGTTGAAAAAGAAGTAAAGGCTGAATTAGAGAAAACTAACAACGTTGATGCTGCAGCATATGTAGGTACCGTAATTGCCAAGAGGGCTCTCGAAAAGGGAATCAAGGAAGTTGTATTTGACAGAGGCGGCTTCATATATCAGGGCAAGATTCAGGCATTAGCAGACGCAGCCAGAGAAGCTGGTCTGGAATTCTAGTAGAGAGGAGAATAGGGCGTTGAAACATACAATTATTGATGCAAGTCAGTTAGAATTAAACGACAAAGTAGTTGCTATCAAGCGAGTATCGAAAACCGTAAAAGGCGGACGTACTATGAGATTCTCTGCTTTAGTAGTCGTAGGCGATGGCAATGGCCACGTAGGTGCAGGCCTTGGCAAAGCAGGCGAAGTTCCGGAAGCAATCCGCAAGGGTAAAGAGGCTGCTGTTAAGAACATGGTAACTGTACCGGTAGATGAGAACAGCAGTATTCCTCATGATTTAATCGGAAAATTCGGAAGCGCAGCAGTTCTTCTTAAGAGAGCTCCGGAAGGTACCGGTATCATCGCAGGCGGTCCTGCACGTGCGGTAGTTGAGCTTGCAGGAATTAAGAACATCCGTACAAAATCTTTAGGTTCCAACAACAAGACAAACGTAGTTTTGGCTACAATCGAAGGATTGACTCAGTTAAAGACTCCTGAGGAAGTTGCAAAGCTTCGCGGCAAATCTGTAGAAGAGATTTTAGGCTAAGGAGGATAGGATAATGGCAGATAAATTAAAAATCACATTGGTGAAATCCCCGATCGGCGCAGTTCCGAAGCAGAAAGCAACCGTTGAAGCTTTAGGTTTAAAGAAGCTTCATAAGACAGTTGAAATGCCGGATAACGGTGCAGTCAGAGGCATGATCCAGAGCGTAAGACATTTAGTAAAAGTTGAAGAAATTTA